>JGI1358J11329_10000470_pt1 | contig 36183 bp, 43 predicted proteins | sample Subgroupgradi54m_FD_11329 | JGI IMG/M metagenome (IMG submission 11329)
TTGGCGGAAGAGGTGATGCGGATCTCTCAGCAGGTGCAGGGCCAGGTTTCCGTGACGGAACAGTCCGTCGGCCAAAAGCTGCAGCAGGCCAATGAGTCCATCGCGAAGGTGGCCGGGGAGCTCGGAAGGCTTCAAGAGGCGACGCGGAAGGTGGAGGAGGTCGGGCGGAACGTCGCTTCCCTCCAGGATTTGCTGCGCGCGCCCAAGATGCGCGGCGGGATCGGGGAGGTCTTTCTGTCCAACCTGCTGACGCAGATCCTGCCGAGCGACTTCTACACCCTGCAGTACGGCTTCATGGACGGGGAGCGGGTGGATGCCGCGATCCGGCTCAAGGACCGGGTGGTCCCGGTGGACTCCAAGTTCCCGCTGGAGAATTTTCGGAAGATGGGGGCGGCGGCCACCGACGCCGAACGGGCGGAGTGGAGGAAGACGTTCGTCCGGGACGTGAAGCTTCACATCGACGCGATCGCGCAGAAATACATCCGGCCCGATGAGGGGACCTATGACTTTGCGCTGATGTACATCCCCGCCGAGAACGTCTATTACGAAACGATCATCAAGGAAGAAGACGGCGTCACGGATGAGAAGGGGATCTTCCAGCACGCGCTCAAACAGCGAGTGATCCCGGTCTCCCCCAACAGTTTCTACGCTTACCTGCAGGTGATCCTGCTGGGGCTTCGGGGCCTGGCCGTGGAACAGGAGGCCCAGAAGATCCTGGAGGCGCTCATGCGCCTCCAGCGGGAGCTCGGGGTGGTGCGGGAGGATTTCAGCAAGGCAGGAAAGCAGTTGGGTTTCGCCGTTGAAAACTTCGAGAAAGCGGACAAGCGGCTGGCCCGGTTCGAAGGCCGTCTGGGCGCGATCGAGCCGGGCGGGGCCGCGCCGCTGGAGTCCCAGCAACCGATGGAAAGGATTGAGGAGAGATGATCGACAAAGAGCTGTTGGAGATCCTGGCTTGCCCGGCCTGCAAGGCGCCGGTGCGCCAGGAAGGGGATCGGATCCTCTGCACGGCGGCCGGATGCGGGCTTCGCTACCCAGTGCGGGAGGGCATCCCGGTGATGCTGGTTGAGGAGGCGGAAAAGCCGTGAGACGACGCAAGCCGTCTACGCCCCTATGGGCCGTGCCCTCCCCCGCTCTGGTGAGGCCGGCCGTGCAACGCTCGCGATTCCCCAGCGAGGAATCGCTTCGCTCGGCGCTCGGCCTCGCTCTCCCGCTTTTTCTAGACCAAACCTCTGAAGGAAGCGGGAACCTTGCCCGCATCGGCCTCGCGACGTGCCCGGCCCGGCCTGGAAATCTTCGGCTGCCGCGAGGCGGGCGGAACGCGACGCCCCGCTCGGGGGGAAGGGTGAGCGAGCGTTGACGGACTCGGCGGTGGCCGAAGGCCAGGGGCTCGCAGGACCGAGCGTCGTGGAAACGGAGCCGAGCTCCTTCTTCTTTCCATCCAGCCGTGCGAGAGCTCCGAGGGTCCACAGCGAGGGCCGAGCACCCCAGCCGAGTCCGGACAGCGAGCGAACCTTCACCCCGAGTGGGGCGAGGGAGTGCCGACCCGAAGCGAGGACGGCACGGCCATGAAGAAGGTCCTCGTCATCCACGGGCCGAACCTGCAGATGCTGGGCCGGCGCAAGCCGTCGATCTACGGCCGCGTGGGTTTGGCCGTGATCAACGAACAGTTGGAACGGGAGGCCCGCCGGCTCAAACTCCGGCTGACGGTCCACCAGTTCAACGATGAAGGGAAGATCGTGGAGGCCATCGGTTCTGCCCCGGGCCGGTTCGACGGCATCCTAATCAATCCGGCCGCCTACACACACACCTCGGTGGCGATCCGGGACGCGCTGGAAGGGGCGGCCCTGCCGGCCGTAGAGGTCCACCTGAGCAACATCCACGCGCGCGAGGAGTTCCGCCATAACTCGCTGGTGGCGCCGGTCGTGGCGGGCCAGATCGCCGGTTTCGGGGCCCACAGCTACACCTTGGGCTTGCAGGCCCTGGCCAGTCTGTTAAAATAAAACTCTTTCCATGATCTCCACCAACCAGTTTAAAACCGGCATGGCGCTTGTCATCGATGGGGAGCTCTACATCCTCGTTGAGTTCCAGCACGTCAAGCCCGGCAAGGGGGCCGCGTTCGTCCGGACCAAGCTCCGGTCCATCAAGACCGGCAACGTGCTCCAGCGCACCTACGACGGCGGCGAGAAGTTCCAGGATGCTTTCATCGAAAAGAAGACGGTACAGTTCCTGTACCGGTCGGGGGAGGAATACCACTTTATGGATCTGAAGAGTTACGACCCATGGGTCTTCCGGGCCCAGGAGCTCGGCGATTCGGCCTACTACCTTACCGAGAACATGGAGGTCCGGGCCGATCTGTGGGAAGCCAAGCTGGTCGGCTTGGAGCTTCCGACCACCGTCAACCTGAAGATCGCCGAGTCCGATCCGGGCCTCAAGGGGGACACCTCCAAATCGGCGATGAAGTCGGCGTTGATGGAAACCGGCCTGAAGCTGAACGTCCCCCTGTTCGTCGGCCCCGGCGACGTGATCAAGGTGGATACCCGGACCGGCGAATACGCGGGACGGGCCTGACCCATGATCAACCTCAAGGAACTGAAAGACCTGATCGCGCTGATGAACGAGCACCAGCTCGTGGAGATGGAGCTGGAACGGGAAGGGATGAAGATCCGGCTCCGGAAGGGCGGGCCGGGCTCGGAGGAAGGGATGGTGATCGAGCGTTTGCCGATGTCCCGCGCGGCCGCCGCGGCGCCGACCGGACCGGTGCCGGTCCCGGATGTCCCGGCGAGACCGGCCGGCACCGAGATCAAGTCGCCGATGGTCGGCACCTTCTACCGGGCCCCGGCGCCCGAAGCGCCGCCGTTCGTCGAAGTGGGGCAGGAGATCTCCGTGGGGCAGGTGCTCTGCATCCTCGAGGCGATGAAGCTGATGAACGAGATCAAGTCCGAGGTCAAGGGCCGCATCGTCCAGATCCTGGTGGACAACGCCCAGCCGGTGGAGTTCGGGCAGGTGTTGTTCCTCGTCGAGCCCACGTAGGGCGTTGGCCGTGTTCTCTAAAATCCTGATCGCGAACCGCGGCGAGATTGCAGTCCGGGTCATCCGGGCCTGCAGGGAGATGGGCATCCGGACTGTGGCCGTCTACTCCGAAGCGGATGCCGACTGCCTGCACGTGCGGATGGCCGATGAGGCGGTCTGCATCGGCGCCGCCCCTTCCGCCAACAGCTACCGCAACATCCCGGCACTCATCAGCGCCGCCGAGATCACCGACGTCGAAGCGATCCACCCCGGCTATGGCTTCCTCGCCGAGAACGCCCACTTCGCGGAGATCTGCGAATCCTGCAAGATCATTTTCATCGGGCCCCGACCGGAAGCGATCCTGGCGATGGGAGACAAGATCGAGGCGAAGCGGGTGATGGGGAAGGCCGGCGTCCCGCTGATCCCCGGTTCCGCCGGCGCGGTGAAGGTCAAGGAAGAGGCGCTGAAGATCGCCAAGCAGATCCGTTATCCGGTGATCATCAAGGCATCGGCCGGCGGCGGCGGCAAGGGGATGCGGGTGGCCCACAACGACGTCCGCTTGATCAGCGCCTTCATGACGGCCCAAGCGGAGGCGGAGGCGGCTTTCGGCATCCCGGACGTCTACATCGAGAAGTACATCGAACAGCCGCGCCATGTGGAGATTCAGATCGCGGCCGACAGTCATGGCCACGTGGTGAGTTTAGGGGAAAGGGACTGCTCCATCCAAAGGCGCCACCAGAAGCTGATTGAAGAGTCCCCCTCTCCGGCCGTGGATTCCAAACTGCGCAAACGGATGGGAGAAGCGGCCATCCGGGGCGCCAAGGCGGTCGGCTACGATTCGCTGGGCACCATCGAGTTCCTGGTGGATATGCAGGGCAGTTTCTATTTCATGGAGATGAACACCCGCATTCAGGTGGAGCACCCGGTCACCGAGGCAGTCACCGGCATCGACCTCATCAAGGAGCAGATCCGGATCGCGGCGGGCGCCAAGCTTTCCTTCACGCAGGAGGAGGTGCATTGGAAGGGCCACGCGATCGAGTGCCGCATCAACGCCGAAGATCCCGACCGCGATTTCATGCCCTGCCCGGGGCAGGTGACCCTGTATCACCCGCCGGGCGGGCCGGGGGTCCGGGTGGACAGCCATCTCTATACCGGGTACCGGGTGCCTCCGCACTACGACTCCCTGCTGGCCAAGGTGATCACTTACGGGGCGACCCGGAAGGAAGCGATCCAGACGATGCTTCGGGCGCTGGATGAGATGGCCGTCGATCCGCTGAAAACCACGATCCCGTTCCACCGCAAGGTGCTCAACGACCCCGATTTCCTTGCCGGGAAATACTCGACCCATTTCATCGAGCGGTTCGCGGTGCAGAAACCGGCCGGCGAACTGGTGGGGGCTTAACCCATGCGTGTTCCGGGCGGGCGGACGGACCTCGGGGCGGTCCAGATCAGGAACGACGTCATCGGCACCATCGCCGCGCTGGCGGCCCGCGAGGTGGAGGGGGTGGCCGGTATCTGGCAGGAGCCGTGGTTCCTGCGCCCTCTGCTGGGCTCGGGAGGGGTCCGCGCCGAGATCCAGGACCAGGACGTCCGGCTTTGGATTGGGTTGGTGGCCGAGTACGGCGTCAACCTTCCCCACGTGGCCGCGGAGGTGCAGGACCGGGTGCGGGACCGGGTTGAGCAGATGACGCAGTTGAACCCGCTGGAGGTGCACGTGAGCATTCATCAAATCAAGCCCAGGAGGCGGCCGTGAAACTGTTCACCTGGATTATCCTGTCCTGCTACATCGTCCTTTTCATGCTGGTGGGATTGGGGTTGATCGCTTTTTCCCTGCATTGGGTCCCGGTGGAGGGCCCCACCTGGTGGCTGGAGATGGCCTACTCGGAGAAGAACCTGCGGGCGGCCTGTTTCCTGACGGGTGCCGGCCTCATCCTGCTCAACTGGATGTACGCGGAGCTGACGCTCTCCAAGTTCCGGAAGCAGAAGACTATCGCGTTCGAGAACCCGAACGGCCAGGTAACGGTCTCCCTTTCGGCGATCGAGGATTTTATCCGGCGTTCCTCGCAGGAACTGCATGAGGTCAAGGAGCTCCGTTCCGACGTGGTGGCCCGCAAGGGGAAGATCCTGGTCCGGGCGCGCGTGGTGCTCTGGTCGGGGGCCCATATCCCCGACTCGGCCGAGCGGATCCAGTCGGTGATCAAGGCCAAGGTGCAGGAGATGCTCTCGGGGATCGAGGAGCCGGTGATCGTCCGGGTCCACGTCGCCAAGATCGCGCTCCGGGAAGGGAAGGAAAGCCCGTCGGAGCGCCGGATCGGGCAATTCACGCCGCCGTTCCGGGGGCTGTAGGGAATGGCCGCTTCTTCCATCCGCCAGATCGGCGTGCTGACCGGCGGCGGGGATTGCCCCGGTCTCAACCCGGTCATCCGGGCCGTCGTCCGCAAGGCGATCCAGGAAGGGATCGAGGTCATCGGCATCCGGAACGGCTGGAAGGGGCTGGTCGAGAAAGATACCCTGCCGCTGAACCTGAATTCCGTTTCCGGGATCCTGCCTAAGGGAGGGACGATCCTGGGCACCTCCCGCACGAACCCGTACAAGGACCCCAACCAGCTGGCCAAGCTCAAGGACCATCTCGCGCAGTTGGGGCTGGACGCGCTGATCGTCGTCGGCGGCGAGGACACGCTGGGCGTGGCGACGAAGCTGGTCAAGGAAGGGTACCGCATCGTCGGCGTCCCGAAGACAATCGACAACGACCTTTCAGAAACCGATTACACGTTTGGGTTCGACACGGCGGTGAACATTGCCACCGAGTCCATCGACCGGCTTCACACCACGGCCGAGAGCCACCACCGCATCATGGTGGTGGAGGTCATGGGCCGGCACGCCGGCTGGATCGCCGTGCACGCCGGCATCGCGGGCGGGGCCGATTTCATCCTGGTGCCGGAACTGCCGATCGAGGTGGAGGAGGTCTGCACGGCGGTCCGCAAGCGGCACGAGCGGGGAAAGACCTTTTCGATCATCGTGGTCGCCGAGGGAGCGGAGTTCGCGAAGGGGCAGACGGTCCTCAAAGACAAGAAGCTGGATTCGTTCGGCCACGTCCGGCTGGGCGGCATCGGCGACGCGCTGGGGGAGTTGATCGAGGAAAAAACCGGGTTTGAGACGCGCGTCACGGTGCTCGGCCACGTCCAGCGGGGCGGCTCCCCGACCGCTTTCGACCGGGTGCTGGGCACCCGTTTCGGCGTCAAGGCTGTGGAACTGGTGCTGGCCGGGCAGTGGGGCAAGATGGTCAGCTTGAAAGGGAACGCCATCGTGCCGGTCTCGATCGAGGCCGCCACGCGGAAACTGAAAACCCTGGACATGGAGCTCTATGACATCGCCAAAATCTTCTTTGGATAATCCGTCGATGGCGCGCGGGATTGAAGAGCGCCTCCAGGACAGCATCCGGACCAAGCAGGAGGTGCTCAAGCAAATGGTTCCGGCGATCGAGAAGGCGGTCCATCTGCTGATCGGGGCGCTCGATTCCGGCCGCAAGGTCCTGCTGTTCGGCAACGGCGGGTCGGCCGCCGACAGCCAGCACATTGCGGCGGAGCTGGTGGGTAAGCTGCTGGTCAAGCGCAGGGCCTTGCCGGCGATCGCGCTGACCACCGACACCTCCAACCTCACCGCGCTGGGCAACGACTTCGGGTACGAGACCATCTTCCAGCGGCAGGTGGAGGCGCTGGGCCTGCCGGGGGACGTGGCGATCGGGATCTCGACCAGCGGGAATTCCCCCAATGTCCTCGAGGCGGTCAAGACGGCCAAGACCATGGGGCTGAAGACGATCGGTTTGACCGGCCGGGGCGGCGGCCCGCTGGCCGGTTTGGTGGACCACGCGCTGGTGGTCCCCTCCGACAACACCCAGAGGATCCAGGAGTCCCACATCACCATAGGGCACATCCTCTGCGAGCTGATTGAAGCTCACTTTGCCAAGTAACGTTCTTCCCCTCAAAAAGCTTCTTCCAATACTTCGCAGGAAAAAACAGCAGCGCAAGCGGATTGCCTTCACGAACGGCTGTTTTGACCTGCTCCACATCGGGCATCTCACCTACCTCGAACAGGTTAAGAAGCGGGCGGACGTCCTGGTGGTGGCGGTCAACACCGATGCCTCGGTCCGGCGGATCAAGGGTCCCGGCCGGCCGGTCGTACCGGCCGCCGAGCGGGCCAGGATGGTTGCCGCGCTCAAGCCGGTGGATTACGTGGTCCTTTTCTCCGAGGCGACTCCTCTGCGCGTGATCCGGGCGATCCGGCCCGGCCTGCTGGCCAAGGGCGCGGACTGGAAAGGAAAAGAGGTGGTTGGTCAGAAGGAGGTGGAGTCCTGGGGCGGCCGGGTTCTCCTGCTTCCTTATGTCTCCGGACACTCCACGACCCGTCTGATTCGCCGGAGCCGTTCCCACGCAAGGTAGGATGTCCTCCGAACGGTTCCGCGTCCTCGACGTCAATTTGAACCGGGCCCGGGAGGGTTTGAGGGTCTGCGAGGAGCTGGCCCGCCTGGTGCTGAATGACGCCGCCCTCACGCGCCGCTGTCAGCGCCTGCGCTATGAGGTGGACACGGCGGGGCGGCTTCTCCCCCGGAGCAAACTCCTGCAGGCGCGGGACTCCCGCCGGGACGTCGGCCGTCCCGAGCGGAGGGGATCCATCCGGTCCCACCGCAGCTGTGCCGATCTGGCGGCGGCCAACCTGCGCCGGGTGCAGGAGGCGTTGAGGGTGCTGGAGGAGTTTTCCCGGCTGGTCCGTCCTGCGGCGAGCCGGGTGTTCGGTTCTCTGCGGTTCAAGGCCTACTCTCTTGAACAAACCTTCGATTCAAAAAGCCAAGCTTTACGTCATCGTTGACCGGGCCGCCCTGCAGGGCCGCGATCCGGTTGAGGTGGCCGCCGCGGCCGTGCGCGGAGGGGCCGACGTCATCCAGTGGCGGGACAAAGAGGCGGCGGACCGGGACTTCCTGGAGACCGCGGCCCGCCTTCGGGCGCAGGTCGGCCGGCAGGGGGCTCTCTTCATCGTGAATGACCGGGTCCCGGCGGCCATTCTCGTGAAGGCCGACGGCGTCCATGTGGGACATGAGGATCTTCCGGTTCCCGCGGTCCGGGCGCTGGTGGGAAAATCGATGCTGATCGGCCGGTCCACCCACTCCTTGGAGGAAGCGCTGGAGGCGGAGCGGCAGGGGGCCGACTACATCGGGGTGGGCCCGGTCTTCGCGACGCCCACCAAGCCGGGCTGCCCGCCGGTGGGCCTGGAGCTGGTGCGGCAGGTGAGCGGGAAGGTTCGTATCCCCTGGGTGGCGATCGGGGGCATTGACCTCGAAAATGCGGGTCTGGTATCATCGGCAGGTGCGGCCCGTGTGGCCGTTGTCCGTGCCGTTGCCGCTGCCCCGGATCCCGAAGCAGCGGCACGTGCGTTCAAAGGGAAACTGCTTTCATTATGAGTCTTCTGATCGTCGGGTCGGTCGCGCTGGATTCCATTGATACCCCGTGGGGCCGGGTGGCCCAAGTGCTGGGGGGGTCGGCCACTTACGCGGCGCTGGCGGCCCGGCTGTGGACGCCGGCTTCGATGGTGGCGGTGGTCGGCTCCGACTTCCCGGCGGCCTATTCCCAGATGCTCGCGAAGCGGGGCGTCAACGGGGAGGGCCTGCGGAAGGTCAAGGGACGCACGTTCCGCTGGAAGGGCCGCTACGACGCCAACCTGCAGGCCCACACCCTCTTCCTTGACCTGGGTGTTTTTAAGGATTTTGAACCGCGTCTGACGCCGGCCCAGCAGAAGATTTCTCACGCGTTCCTCGGCAACATTCATCCCTCCCTGCAGTGGAACGTCCTGCGCCAGCTCAAATCAGTTCGGGTGACGGCCTGCGATTCCCGGGATGATTGGATCAAGCATAACCGGAAGGAGTTCCAGGCCCTCTTGAAGAAGATGGACCTGGTTTTCCTGAACGACAGCGAGGCCCGCCTCCTGACCGGGATCCACGGCCTGGTCCAGGCCACCCGCCATCTGGCCCGCATGGGGCCGAAGGTGGCGATCGTGAAGAAAGGGGAACACGGCGTGCTGGCGGCTTCCCGCGATTCTTTCTTTTCCCTCCCGGCCTATCCGATTTCTCAGGTGGTGGACCCGACCGGCGCCGGAGACGCTTTCGCGGGGACCTGCATGGGTTACTTAGCCAGCCAGAAGCGGCTCACCTGGGCGACGCTCTGCAGGGGGATCCAGATCGCTTCGGTGGTCGCTTCGATCACGATTGAGGATTTCGGTCCGGCCCGCCTTTCAGCGCTGACCAAAGCGGATGTTCTGCGGCGCTGCCGGGCGTTCCAAACGATCGCCCGTCCCATTCATTTGTGAGAGTCCGCGGGTGTAGGACAATGGTAGTCCAGAAGCTTCCCAAGCTTCATACGAGGGTTCGATTCCCTCCACCCGCTCTTCTGTTGTTGGTTGCAATAGCCGGGTGCGCCCCGTATCAGGGGGAGGGCCTGTCGCCCGAGATCGGCTCCTCCGCGGCGGTCCACCAGGTCCAGCGGGGCGAAACTCTCTGGTCGATCGCCCGGCGCTGCGGGGTCAGCGTCGATGACCTCGTGCGGGAGAACCGGATCTCCGATGTCTCCCAGATCGAGGTGGGGCAAACGCTGAAGATCCCGCCTGGAAGCGCCGCCACGCGCTTCAGCGCGGAGCGGCCGGTTCCGCCCGCTCTTAAGCCCTCGGGCGGGACCGTCCGGTCCGCCCGCCCCGGCGAAGAGCCTTCCTGGCGGGCCGGGGGCGCGCAGGAACAGTTTGCCTGGCCGGCGCAGGGACGCGTGATCTCTATTTTCGGCACCCGCTGGAAGGGAAGGGTGAACAAGGGGATCGATGTCCAGGTCCAGCCCGGGGCCGAGGTGCGGGCCAGCCGGAGCGGGAAGGTGAGCTTTGTGCATGAAGGATTGCCAGGTTTCGGGAAGACCATCATCTTGGAGCATGCGGAGGGTTTCGCGAGCGTGTATGCCTGCGTCGGGGAGATCCTGGTTCGCCAGGGGGATGGGGTGGGCCAGCGGCAGGTGATCGCCCGCATGGGGGAGCAGGGCCCCTCCCGGCCTCCGGCCCTCCATTTTGAGATCCGCCGAAGCCAGAAGGCCCAGAACCCGCTCCATTACCTGCCATGACCGAACCCCTGTTTGACCGCGGTGACCTGCTGGCCCTGCTCCGGAAAAGGGTGAGTGGGTTCCAGCATGGATACCGGCAGAATATCGCGCTGATCGGGCCGGCCGGGATGGGCAAGAGTACCCTGATCCGGGAATTCCTCGTGGAGGAAGCGAGCAAAGAATCCCTGCTCATGCCTTTGTATCTCGAGATGGGTCCGGAGGAGAGCGCTTCCGAATGGGCCGCCCGCTTCGCGCGGACCGTGCTGTATTCGGTGCTGCAGCTGCGGAAGGCGGAGGATTTTCCCACCCGCTTGCCGGAGCTCGTGGAGGTTTGCTCGGCGCTGGTCCCGCGCACGGCGGTCCTCGCCAGCCGCGTCGCGTCCTTGGGCGAAGCCGGCCGCTTGGATGAGGCCTACGACCAGCTCTGGGAACTCCCGGGCATGATCACGCAGGAGACCGGGCACCGGGTCCTGCTGGTGTTGGATGAGTTCCATCGCCTGAGGGGATTCCCGCTCAAGGAGCCGTTCCGCTCGCTGGGGCGGAATATGATGATCCAGCCCACGACGATGTACCTCGTCGCGTCCTCCGAACCGTCCGCCGCCCACGCGATCCTCCAGGAGGGGTTGGCTCTTTTGTTCGGGAAGTTTGAAGCGGTCGAGATGCCTCCGCTGACCTCGGCGGCGTGCCGGCAGGCAATCCGTTCCGTCCGGCCGGACAGTCCGGTGAACTCCTTCGACGAATACCTGCTGACGGACCTCGCGCAGGGCCACCCTTACCGTTTGGACCTCCTTTTGGAATGCTGGCGGAAGCAGGACTCTTTGCCCGGTTTACTGGAGGTGCTGTTTCTGGATCCGGGCTCGCCGCTCCGGCGGGATTTTGAGAGGCGGCTCCAGGCCATTCCCGCTCATCGGAACCGGACGTTCTGCCTGCAGGTGTTGGAATGCATTGCCGCCGGCATCCACCGCCTGCCGCACTTAGGCATCCAGCTGCAGAGGCCTGCTTCACAGGTCGGCTCCGCCGTGCGCCTCCTTCAGGCCGGCCAGTTGATCTCCAAAGAGGGGTCCTTCTACCGCGTTCCGGAACGGCTGTTTCAGATCTGGCTGATCACCGCTTACCCTATCCTGCAGGGGATCTCGCTGATCGGCCCGGAGCAGGCGAGGACCCATTTCAACCGGGCGGTCGGTGTTTGGCTCCAGAGGGTGCGGGAAACGGCGGGCCGGCCCATCCAGAAACAGCTCAGTGAACTGCTTCAGCTTTGGGACGATGAGGTCATCGAGATGGACGGGCGCAAGGTCCTTCTGCCCAGGTTCCGTCAAGTGGTTCCGGTTCCGGGCCCGTTCGAAGGGACCAGCATTCTCGGCCGTCCGATGAAGAGGATCAAGGGCGGCTGGTGGGTTGTGCCTTGGAGCGGCGGGCTGAATGAAGCGCAGGCCCGCCAGTTCGTGCGGCAGATCCGGGACTTCACCCCTCTGAAGGAATGCCGCAAAGTGCTCGTCGGCGCTTCACCGGCCGAGGTCAATGCCCGGCTGGTGCTCCAGCAGGCGAAGATCCGTTTCTGGGATCTCCCGGCGCTGAACCTCCTGCTGGACCTCTATGGTTTGACGCGTCTCCCGGTTTCCCCGGAAGCGGATGTTCCGCCGGCGCAGACGGTCCCTCTGCAGGAGTCCGCCCCGCTGGACCGAAGGAATCCTTCTTCGCAGGTGGCCGGGTGATCCGGAAACGGCTCTGGGCTCCTTGGCGGTCACCGTACGTTTCAGGCGCCCATCAGAAAAAGGTCGGCTCGGCCTGCATCTTCTGCCTCAAGTCGAAATCCAAAGCGGATGTCCGGAACCTGATGATCACGCGGGGGCGGTACGCCTATTGCGTGCTGAACCTCTTTCCCTACAACAACGGCCACACGCTGGTCGTTCCTTACCGGCACGTCGGCGACCCAGGCGCCCTCACCGAGCAGGAGTGGCTGGACCTCTGGCGGCTGACGGCCGATCTCCTGCGGCGCATGAAGAAGGTATTTTCGCCCCACGGGTTTAACCTGGGCATCAATCTCGGCAGGCCCGCCGGCGCCGGCATCCCCAAACATCTCCATCTCCACGTGGTGCCGCGCTGGATCGGGGACACCAATTTCATGCCGATCTTTACCGATACCCGGGTGATCTCCCAATCCCTTGCTTCGGCGCGCCGCCTGCTCGCGGACGCCGGAACCAAAAAGCGGAAACGGCCGGCCCGCCGCCGGAACTGAAAGATGATGACCCGCCGGGAGCTTGAGGCGCAGGAGCGCCGCTCCTTGGCGCCTTACGCCATCCACGCCTCCGATTCCCGCGGGAGGCCCCACCGGGAGCCGGAGCATCCCTACCGCACCTGTTTCCAGCGGGACCACGACCGGATCATCCACTCGACGGCCTTCCGCCGGCTGGAATACAAGACCCAGGTGTTCGTAATCCATGAAGGGGATTATTACCGCACCCGCCTGACCCATTCCCTCGAAGTTGCGCAGATCGCCGAGACGATCGCCCGCGCCCTGCGCCTGAACATCGACCTCGCCCGGTCCATCGCGCTCGCGCACGACCTCGGGCACGGGCCGTTCGGGCATTCGGGAGAGGACGCCCTGCGGGAGCTCATGGAGGGGCACGGGGGGTTCGACCACAACCTGCAGGCGCTTCGGATCGTGGATCTCCTGGAACAGAGGTATCCGTCTTTCCCGGGGTTGAACCTGACGCAGGAGCTCCGGGAAGGGTTGAACAAACACCGCCGCTCACTGCCCGGATCGGCCAAGCCCCCTCCGTCTAATCTCGGGCTCGAAGCGCAGGTGGTGGACCTGGCGGATGAGATTGCGTACGACCACCACGATCTGGACGACGGGCTCACCTCCGGCCTGATTTTGGAGGAGGAGGTGGGAAAGATACCGATCTGGCGGCAGGCCCGCCGGGAGGCGCTTAAGCGCGGTCCCGCAACCCGTCCCGAGATCCGCCGGTACCAGGTGATCCGGTTTCTGATCAACTGGCGCGTGACCGATCTGATCCGGGAATCGGAGCGCCGGATCCGGAAGTCCGGCATTCGCAAGCCCTCCCACGCGCAAGCCACCCGGGAGCGCACGATCGCCTCCAGCCCCGAGGTGGAAGGCCTGCGGGCGCCGCTGAAGCGTTTTCTCAACGAGCGTTTGTACCGGCACCCCCGCGTGGTTCGGATGGCGGACAAGGCCCAGCGCCTGCTGGCGGAGCTGTTCAGGGCCTACCTGCGCAAGCCGGAACAGCTTCCGGACACCACGCGCCGCCGCTTGTCCAAGGAGGACCCTTACCGCGTTGTCTGCGACTACATCGCCGGCATGACCGACCGCTACGCGACCGAGGAATACCGCAAGCTGTTCGATCCCTCCGAGCGAGTATAATAGAAGAATGAACAAAATGCTCCGGGGCCGGAGCGGCTGGGTGGAGAAGATTGCCCAAACTCCCGCGGCCCACCGGATCCAAGACGCCCTGGCTCGGCAGGCGGAGGGCGCCGCCTGGTGGCAGATGGAGGGGGTTAAACCGAAACCTCAGCAGTGGAAGGCCCTTTTCCGTCAGAAATCCTACCAGCCGCTCTTCCTGAAGGTCCTACGAAAGAGCCGTCGGACGGGAAAACCGGTCCAGTTCGACTGCCCGACGGGCCGGCAGGCGGTTTGTTTTCCCATTCAGCGGGGCGGGCAGGTGCAGGGTTACCTCGGGTTCTGCGCGGCCGGCCGGCCGGTTCCGGCGCCCACCGTGGAACTGGCGGCCGCGGCGCTGGATGCAGTCGCCCGGGAGGCCGAGAAATCGGAGGAGATCCGGACCCTCTCCGAGACCATCCAGCCCCGGTGCGTGGCATTGTCCACCATCCACACGATCCACCGGCTGATCAGCTCGACCCTCAACTTGGAAGAGCTCCTGCCGCGGGTGGCCCGCCTCTGCTGCCAGGTTCTGCGGGCGGATGCCTGCGTGATCTGGCTGATCGACAAAGAGAAGCCGCAGCTGCTTTTCCCGAGGGCGGTGGTCAACGTGAAGAAAGGCCGGAGCGAACCGGCCCGCCCCAGCAGGATGGGCAGCGGTCTTGTGGGCCGCGTCGCCTCCACCTGCAAGGCGCATCTCACCGGGCAGCGGATGGTGGTGCCGCTGGTGGAGGAGGAATGCATCGGCGTGATCGGGGTCCGCCGGATGGACCCGGGGCGCCCGTTCAGTCTGCTGGACCAGGAGATCCTGACCACGCTGGCGGAGCAGGCGGTCGTCGCCATCCGGAACGCCCAGATGTACGAAACGCAGGAGAGGGTGACCTGGGGAACGATCCGTTCCTTAAGCGCGATCCTGGATGGCATGGACAGCTACTCCCCCTCAACGGTTTCCGGGCGGAAGATCATGGCGGACGTGGCGCTGGAGATTGCCCAGGAGATGGAGATCCCGGCCGCCCAACGGAAGTCGATCCAATACGCGGCATTGCTCCACGACGCGGGGCGGGTGGGCATCCCCGCGGAGATCCTGCGCAAGCCGACCAAGCTGGAGCCGGCGGAATTTGACAAGGTCAAACTACACACCGTCCGCGGCGCCACGCTGCTCGAGCCGCTCGAGATCCTGGAGCCGGCGGTCCCGATCATCCTGTACCATCATGAGCGGTTCGACGGCACCGGCTACCCGAAGGGGCTGAAGAAGGAGGCCATCCCCTTGGGGGCGAGGATCCTGGCCGTCGCGAACGCGTTCGAGGCGATGGTTTGCGAGCGCCCCTACCGCAAGGCGATGCCGGTCCACGAGGCGGCAAAGGAGATCGCGTCGCATTCCGGCACGCAGTTCGATCCAAAAGTAGTGGAGGCCTTTCTTTCCGTGGTGCGCAGTGGGAAGCTGGATAAACTTTTTGCCGCGCGTCCCGCGGCGAAAGTCGAGCATGGCATCCGGTAAGGGCGGGCTCACGGATCTGGAGCGCCGGATCCTCCAGTTCTTCTGCGAACATCCCGCAGCGGTTGAGACCGTGCGGGGCATAGCCAGCTGGACCGGGGATGAGCAAGGGGCGGTCCAGGAAGCCGCCCAGATCCTTTCGAAGCGGAAGTGGCTGACGGCGGACGAGACCTCGGTGGTGACCGGATACTCGCTGACGCGGGATGAGCGCTGTCTCGCGCAGATCCACGAAGTGCTTGGGGCGGCTTGACCGTGCGGCGGTTCCTGGTCCGCGTCCTGCCGGCGTTTTTCCTGGCGGCCGTCCTGGGGGCCGGCTTCATTCCTTGGCAAGTGACCGGTCCCGTGCAGTGGCTCTTCCGGCGCTGTATTCCGGCCCAGGGATGGCAGTTGAGTTTGCGCGCGGCCCGATGGGTTCCCTGGAGCCATTTGGAGCTGCACGATCTGCAGGTGCAGGCCCCGCAAGGAGGCCACCTGCACTTGGTCAAGGTGGATGTCTGGCCAAGGTCATGGACCTTTATCCGCGGCCGCTGGGTGACCCGGTGGAGGTTCGGAGAGATCCGGATGGATCCCGGCTCCTGGGGGATCCGGCGGCCGCTTGCCCAGGAGATCCTCTCCGCGGGCCCGGTGACCACCCGGGGGTTCGCCGTGTTGGAAGTGGATCGGGAGAGGATGACGCTCTCCGAGCTGATGCTCCACGGCCCTCTGCTCCGGCTCCGGGCGGAGGGATGGCTTCAGGGGAAGGAAAGGGGTGAGGTGGATCTCCGGGGGGAGTTGGCGCGGTTTCTGCTGGAAGGGATGCACCTGGTTCCTTCCGACCAGTCGGCCCCGGAACCTTGGGAGCCCTTTGAGCTTCAAGTCCGGGGGGCACTCACCGCCCCGGAGGTGCGGTTCGTTTCCAATTTCTTCACGTTCGCGTTGAAGCTAAACACAGAAAGGAAGCCATGAAGCGATTCCTTCTTAAAGTGGGCTGCGTCGGGGCGGCCCTGGTGGTTTCCGGGTGCCGCGGAGGGTTCTCCTCGGTGGAGCGGCCGAAAGGCCAGATTGAGATGAGACAGCCCCAAACGGAGACGACCCCTCCCGCCGCCCCGCTCCGGGTGAGCCCGGCGACTGCCTCCCAGTCCAAAGAGGGGATCGACGTCACGGTCCGGTACGCCAGCCCGGAAGAATTGAACAAGTTCTTCGAGGACAAGAAGATCTTCGGCCCGCTTGCCGGAAAGAACCCCTATCCGCCCAACACGCTGGTCTTCTTCATTAAATTGGCCAACTTCAGCGGGAAGAAGATCCGCGTGGACCCCAACGATTTCGTAATGATCGACAACTTGAACATCCAGTACGCGGAGCTTTCCCCGGACAACATCTCCTCCCTCTACGAGTCCAAGGCCGGCGTGTGGTCTTTCGCCAAGACGACCGGCGATCTGGCGCCCGGCCCTTACGGGCTCCCGCTGAAAGTCCCGGGCGCGCTGGGAGCCGGCTCCGGCAGGAAACAGCATTACCTGATCAAGCAGGTTCGCCTGGCGCCGGGTTACGTGTTTTCCGGCGTCGCCTACGACGGGTACGTGGCGTTCCCGAGGCCGCATCCCAGCTCGAATTCGGTACGCCTGCTGATTAATAACCTGAAGACCGATTTCAATCCGGCCGATGTGCCCACCCAAGCAGTCCACTTCGAGTTCCCTTTCAGCGTCGAACAGCCCGCCTCCTCCTGAGTCCTCCTTTTTGGAGGGTTTAAACGAGGAGCAGAGGGCGGCAGTCCTCTCCCTCGAGGGGCCGGTGCTCATCCTCGCGGGTGCCGGGACCGGAAAAACCCGTGTCATCGTCCACCGGGTGGCCGAACTGCTTCGCCGGGATCCGTCGCTGACGCCGCAGAACGTCCTGGCGCTGACCTTCTCCCGGAAGGCGGCTGAGGAGATGAAGGAACGGGTGGAGCAGCTGCTGGGGACCCACCCGGATGAGATGTCTTTCTTCACATTCCACGGTTTTTGCCACCGGTTCCTTCAGGAACATTCCCTCGAGCTGGGCTTGCCCGCCCGTTTGCGTCTGCTGGACCAGGCCGAGCAATGGGTCTTCTTCCGGAAACTTCTGCCTGAGCTCAAGCTGAAGCATTACGGCAGTTTGGCCGATCCCACCGGCTGTATCGATGGGTTCCTCCGCACCATCGGCCGGGCGAAAGATGAGTTGGTCTCTCCGGAGGAGATGGCCGTTCACGCGCGGTCTCTGGAGGACCCGCAGGAGAGGAAACTCGCGGAGGAAGTCGCCCGCGTGTACCGGATTTACCAGCGGCGGATCCGGACGGAGGGTCTGCTGGACTTCGGCGGCCTGGTGGCGGAGACGATCCGGGCCCTGCGGGAAAGGCCGGCCCTGCTGGCGCGGACCCGCGCCCGCTACCGGGCGGTCTTGGTGGACGAGTTTCAGGACACCAACGTCGCTCAGATCGAACTGCTCCGCCTGCTGTCCGGACCGGAAGGGAACCTCTGCGTGGTGGGGGACGATGACCAGGCGATCTACCGTTTCCGGGGCGCCTCCTTCGCCAGTTTTCTTCTGATGAAGGAGGCGTTTCCGTCGGTCAAGGTGATCCGCCTGACGCGGAATTATCGCTCCACCCCCGCGATCTTGGCGGCCGCGGACCGGCTGATCCGCCACAACGAGCCGGACCGGTACGACCCGGAGAAACGGCTCTGGACGGAGAACCCGGAAGGCCCGCCGGTCGAGGTGCTGATTTGCGGGGACAATCCGCATGAAGCCGAAGTGATCGCGCGGAAACTGCGCCAGCTCTATGAGGATCAGCCGAAAGCGGAGCGCCGCTGGGACCGCATGGCGGTCCTGTACCGGGCCCACGCGCACCGGGACGCTCTGGCGGAAGGGCTTCAGTTGGGCGGCATCCCATTTACCACGCGCGGAGGAATTTCGCTGTTCGATCAGCCGGCCGTGAAGGATCTCATCGCCCTGCTGCAGGTTCTTTGGGACCCGGCCAATTCGGTGGCCTTCTTCCGCCTGCTGAGCCATCCGGTCTGGGCGGTTCCGGCGGAAGAGTTGATGGCGGCCTCCCGGTTGGCCAGGGAAAAGGAGGTCCCAGTCCTCCGACTGCTTGAATCGGAAGAGGCGCCGTCCCTGCCGGTTTCGGTGAAGACGGCTTTGTCCGGGCTCCGGTCGCAGCTGGAGGAGCTGAGGCGCCGGGCTCTCCGCTCCGGTGTGGAGGAGTTCGTCCCCGAAGCGGTGGAGAAGAGCTTTCTGCGGGTGATGTTCCGCCTCCCCGCCGGGCCGGGAATCGGTTCACCCCTGGCGCTGAGCCAGTTCCTTCGGATCGCGTACCGCTACGCTCAGAATTACCCGGAAGCGAAGGACTTGGGATCCTTCCTATGGTATTTGGATTCGCTGGCCCGCGCCTCCGCCGCCGGGTTTTCCGATGAAGAGGAGCAAGAGCCGGAGGACGCGGTGCGCCTGATGACGGTCCATCAGGCCAAGGGGCTCGAGTTCGACTGGGTGATCCTTCTGCAGATGGTCCAGGGCAGGTTTCCGGCCCGGGGGCGTTCCGAGTCGGTCCCGTTTCCCGTGGAGCTGATGAAGGAACCCCTGCCGAAGGGGGATTATCATCTTCAGGAGGAACGCCGCCTCTTCTACGTGGCCTGCACGCGCGCGAAGAGGGGACTGATCCTTGCCACCCAGGACCGGACCCGCCACCGGCCTTCCGTCTTTTTGGAAGAGATGAAGCTCCCCCTCAACCCCGGGCCGGCCGTGTCGGCTAAGCCCGCCCAGCCCGCGCCGGGAAAGCCATGGTCTGCCGGGATCGATCCCTCCTCGCTGGCGGAGGAGAGGGAACTGCTGGAGCTCCTGGACAAGATCCGCGCGCTGGATCCCAAAGAGGAGCCGCCTTTTTCGAAACTTGCCGCGAAGGTCCAGAAGCTGGTGACGCTCGCCCGCGGCAGTCACGCGCTCAGCGCCGCGACCGGTCGCGCCGCCGCGCTCACCGTCGGCAAGAAGTTCAGCTATTCCCAGTTGGAGACCTACCGGTTCTGCCCGCTCAAGTACCTGTACGCCTACGTCTACCGGATCCCGGCCCGTTCCACCCCCCAGATGCTGTTCGGGATCGACCTGCACGCTGTGCTGGAGGAGTTTTACGCCGGGGTCATGGAAGGCCGGGTCGCCCCCTTGGAGGAATTGCTGACCGGTTTCCAGCGGCGCCATGCCGCCGGCCGCTACGGTGAGCCGTCCCAGGATCAGGACTACCGGAAGATGGGGGAGAGGATCCTGACTCAGTTTTACGGGAAACAAGAGGGCTCCTTCACTCCGCCCCTGTTTGTGGAGAAGTCCTTCTCACTGCAGATCGGCGATGTTCTTCTGCAGGGGATTGTGGACCGGGCGGACCGCTTGGAAGGGGGCGGTGTGGAGATCATCGATTACAAATCGGGGAAGCCCAAGGACGATGCCACGGCTGAGGAACAGCTTCAATTGCGCCTCTACGCGCTGGCGGCAAAAGAGGTGTTCCAGATGGATCCGCGCCGGGTCAGTTTTTATTATCTTCAGGAGAACCGCTTGCTGTCGTTCGAGCAGAAGCCCTCCGATTTCGAGGAGACCCGCAGCCGGATCCTGGATCTGATCGGCCAGCTCCGGCAAGGGGATTTCACGCCGTCCCCCTCTCCCATGAAGTGCCGGCGGTGCGATTTTAAGGCCCTCTGCCCGGCGAGCTTGGCTTGACGCCGTCTGAGCGGCAAAGTAAACTGTAAAGCATGTTTCAGCCGGAGCTTTTTAAGGATCTCCAAGCCGGGCAAAGGCCGAAGCATTCCCGTTTGTTAGAGAATTTCCCGGGCCGCTTCCTGCGTCTTCGGGTGGCTTACGAGGATGCGGTCTTTGTCCTGCTGGGTCTCGTGCTGGTGGTCCTGGCGGGTTTTTGTTTCGGCGTCGAACGGGGAAAACATTTGGGTCCGCAGTCGGAAACGCTCCAGACCGTCGGTGTGGCCACAGCGCGGGAGAACGTTCCGTCGGCTGTTTCGGTCCGTACGGAGGAGCTCACGGCGCGCTCTTCCGGGCCCCGCAAGGCGGTCCCCGTGATTCCGGCCGCCGTGCCGGTCGCCGTTCCGGAAGCGGTTTCCGCGGCTTCCTCCCCAGCAGGCGAGTTCGCGATCCAGCTGGCGACCTACGTCGGGCAGGGGGCCGCGCAGGAGGAGGTCCGGCGCCTCGCGAAGAAAGGGGTTCGCGCGCAGGTCTTGAAGCAGGGGAAGTATCTCGAACTGCGGGCTGTGGGGTACCGCTCCAAGCCGGAGGCCAAGACGGCCTTGGCGGAACTGAGGGGGTTGTATCCCGACGCGTTTCTGAAGCGCGTTTCGATTCAACAAATCAACTGAGGGTTCCATGTCCATCCATCGAAGCTTGAAGTCGACTAATACCATGAAGCGGCATCGCTCCGTGCTGTCGCGGCTGGAGCGCGCCAAGATCCTGCAGGAGAAAGGGTTCTTGGATCTGTCGGGTTCTTCGGTTCTGGGGCTCCCCAAGGTCAAGCATCTGAAGATGCGTATCCGCAAAGAGAAGGCAGCCGCTGCCGCTCCTGAAGCGGGAGCCGCGGCGGGGACGGCGGCTTCTGCCGGTGCCCCGGCGCAGACGGAATCGGCCAAGCCCGCCGCCAAGCCGAAAAAGTAATTGGTCCACTGCCGGAAACCGCTCGTCGGGCTCGCGTTCTTCGTCCTGTTTCTTTTTCCGGCTTTTCAGGCCGCCGGTGAACCCCAGGCCTCTCCTCCGGCCGCCGAACCGGCGCAGTTTCCTTATCGGGGTCTTATCACAGGCAGCGGGGTGAACCTGCGCTCGGGGCCTGGCCGTTCCTACGAGATCCTGCTCCAACTCGCCCGTGGGACCCAGCTCCGGGTGCTGGAGCGGCGGCAATCCTGGTTTGCCGTGGCGCTCCCGGAAGGGGTGCCCGCTTATCTCCATCGTTCCTACGTCGGAAAAGAGGAGCAGGGATGGGCCCCGGTGCAGGGGAGCCGCGTGCAGGTCCGCGTACGCCCGTCGGACGGCGCCACTTCGTGGGGTGATCTTTCTTCGCCGGAGAGGGTCCGTGTCCTGGGTTCTTATGCGGATTGGGTCAAGATTCAACCGCCCCCTTTTTGCCGGGGGTGGGTGAGCGCGGAATACGTGGTCTTTCTTCAGAATGAACAAGGGTCACCCGGAGGGACGTCCTCATGATCACGCTGGAAGAGTTCTTGAAGGTGGAATTGAAGGTGGCACGGGTCATTGAAGCGAAGCCGCATCCGGACGCGGACCGTTTGCTGGTACTGACGGTGGACACCGGCGCCGAAAAGAAAGAGGTGGTGGCCGGGATCGCTCAGCACTACCCGGTCGACGGGCTCGTGGGCAAGCAGGTGGTCCTCGTGAACAATCTCCAGCCGGCCACACTGCGCGGCGTGGTCTCCAACGGGATGATCCTGGCGGCCAAGGACGGCGAAGCTTTCAGCTTGATCACGACCGATCGGCCGGTCTCTCCAGGCGCCGGGGTGCGCTGAAAGAGGGATGCGCGCTGTCTCTGCCGCACGCATGCGGGAGATTGACCGCCGCGCGCGGGAACGGTTCGGCATCCCGGAGGGGGTGCTGATGGAGCACGCGGGGACGGCCGCCGCCCGGGCGGCCCATCGCCTTTGTGGATTAAGAAAACGGAAAGCAGTCGTCCTTTCGGGCGCCGGAGCCAACGGCGGGGACGGATTCGTGGCCGCGCGGCACCTTTCCAACTGGGGCATGTCGGTTCGGGTGGTTCTGCTGGCGGAGGAGGCCAAGGTGAGGGGGGCGGCCCAAGTCAACCTGGAGATCCTGCGGCGACTCCGGGTCCCGGTTTCAGCGGCTCCTTCCACGGCTTCGTGGCGGCGCTCGACCGGAAAGATCCGGAACGCGGGGGTGATCCTGGATGCGATGCTGGGGACCGGAGTCGAGGGGTCGGTCCGTGAGCCGATTGCCTCAGCGATCCGCTGGGTGAACCGGCAGAATTGCCCCGTGGTCGCCATGGATATTCCTTCCGGTCTCTCCGCGGATACCGGGAGGCCCTGCGGCGATGCCGTCCAGGCAACGGTCACGGTGACCTGCGGCCTGCCGAAGATTGGGCTGGCAAAAGGGCAGGGCAGGAAGCTCAGCGGCCGGGTAACGGTAGCCGACATCTCTCTGCCCCGGGTTTTACTCCGCTGATGGAGCTCGGGTTCCTCGGCCAATTCGTCCTGCTGTTCCTTCCGTTTCTGGTCGCGGTCGTGTTCCATGAGGTGAGCCACGGGGTGGTCGCCAATTTCCTGGGGGATCCGACGGCCCGTCTCGCGGGACGGCTGACGCTGAACCCGTTGAAACATATCGACCCGTTCGGGACGATCCTGCTCCCGCTCTTCCTGCGCCTGGTCCATTCGCCCTTTGTTTTCGGGTGGGCCAAACCGGTGCCGGTCAATTATTCGAATCTCCGCCATCCGAAACGGGACATGTTCTGGATCGGCGCGGCGGGGCCGGCGGCGAATTTCCTGCTGGCCGGCGCGGCGGCGCTGCTGCTGAAGATCGGCGGCCCCGCCATTCCGTCCTGGGCGGCTCTGCTTCTGCAGTATTTAGCCCTGATCAATTTGGTTCTTGGGATCTTCAACCTTCTGCCGGTCCCGCCGCTGGACGGTTCGCGTCTGCTGGTGGGACTCCTGCCGGTCCCCTGGGCGGTGCGGGTCCTTCGGTTGGAACGGTGGGGGATCTTGATTTTGATGGGATTGCTTTATTTCGGTGTGGTGGAGCGCCTGGTCTGGCCGGCGGTGGTCTGGTGCGCGAAAGGGCTTGGGTTGTGAAGAAGATTACGGTGGATCTGGGACCTCGCCGGTACGATATCCTGATCGGTTCTGGTTCCTTAATCCATTTGGGGCGGGAGATCCGCCGCCGCGGGTTGGGGACCCACCCGGTCCTGGTCAGCAACGGGACGGTCCTGAGGCGGTATGGCGGGCCCCTGCGCCGGGTCTTGGCCTCGGCCGGCCTCCCGGTTCAGATCCTTTCGGTCGCCGATTCGGAAAAGAGCAAGAGCTTGGGCGGACTAAGCCGCCTGCTTGGCCGCCTCGCGCAGATGGACCGTCCCGGCCGACGGCTGTTCCTGGTTTTGGCGGGAGGGGGCGTGGTGGGAGATCTGGGCGGGCTGGCCGCCGGATTGTACCGGCGCGGCGTTCCGTACGTGCAGATCCCGACCACACTGCTGGCCCAGGTGGATTCCTCAATCGGCGGAAAGACCGCTGTGGATCTGCCGCAGGGCAAGAACCTGGTTGGGTTGTTCAATCAACCGCGGATGGTCTTCATCGATTTGGAATTCCTGCGGACACTCCCGGACCGGCAGTTCCGGTCCGGTTTGGCCGAGGTGATCAAGTGCGGGGTGATCGGGGATGCCCGGCTGTTCCGTCTGCTGGAAGAAGCTCCACCGGAAGTGCTCCGGAGGGATGCCCGGAAATTGAACGAGGTGGTTTCGAGGGCCGTGAAGGTGAAGGCGTCGGTGGTCGAGCGGGATGAGCTGGAAACCCGCGGTTTGAGGACCCTGCTCAATTTCGGGCACACGTTCGGCCACGCCGTCGAAGCGGCCGCTGGTTTCCGCAGGACCACCACGCACGGCGAAGCGGTGGCGTTGGGGATGCAGGTGGCTTCCGGCATCTCCCTCCGGCTGGGCCGCATCGGCCGCGCGGACCATGAGCGGATCGTAGGCCTGATTCGCCGGACCGGATTGCCCACGCGTGTCCGCGGGCTGGCACTCGAAAAGATCGTACGGGCCATGGCGCACGATAAGAAGTGGGCCGAGGGGAAGAACCGCTGGGTCCTGCCGGAAAGAATCGGCCGCTGTGTGGTCCGGGAAAAGGTCCCGGAGAAAATCGTCCGGGCTTCCATGCGGGACATTCTGGAGGGCTAACCGATCCTGTTTCGTTCGGACGTCAACCGGGAACGGCTCCAACACCTCCGCCGCCTGGAGCGGGTGCTGGGGGTCCGCTTCCGCAAGCACTCCCTGTTGAACCAGTCGCTGGTCCACCGGTCTTACGCCCAGACCGGGAAGCCGACCGTCAAGGGAGACAACGAGACGCTGGAATTCCTCGGCGACGCCGTGTTGGGTCTTGTGATCTCGGAGGAACTGTACCGCCTCTACCCGGTCTCCGAGGTGGGGGAACTCGCGAAGATCAAGGCGCAGGTGGTCAGCCGCGCGACGCTCGGCGACATCGCCAACGAGATGAAGCTGGATCAGTGGCTGCTGTTGGGTCCCGGAGAGACCCTGCGCGGCGAGGGGCGCCGGCCTTCGGTGGTCGGCTCGGCGCTGGAGGCGGTCCTCGGCGCGGTCTACCTGGACCGCGGCCTGCCGGCGGCTACCCGGCTCATCAAGAAGCTCTTCGCGGCCCAGATCGAAGGGGTCGAAACCGGGCAGATGTCGGTGGACTACAAATCCCTCCTGCAGGAGTACGTGCTCCGCTATTTCCGGGCCAGCCCGGACTACCGGGTGCTCAGCGAATCGGGTCCGGGCCACAAGCGCCGGTTCCAAGTCTCGGTGGGCTGGAAAGGGAAGGTGTACGGGCAGGGGTCGGGCCCGAGCAAGAAGACGGCCAGCCAGGACGCCGCCCGCGTCGCCCTCGAACACGTCCTCGCCCCTCTGCGTTAACGATCAGCTTCCGGCCGGGCCGCCCTCGCTCCGGGTCGGCGTTCTTTCGCCCCCGATCGGGTCGGGGTTCACTCGCGGTCTCTCCTCGCCTGGGGGGCTCGGTGCTCGCGGCAGAACCTCGGAGCACTCGCGGCGCTAAACAAGAGCATAGAGGAGCTCGACTTCGTTTCCGCCGCTGCGCGCCTCTGCCCGCCTAAAAGCCCAGCGGGAACCGGCTCGTCGATCAATGCTCGTTCACCCCCTCCCCGACCGGGGCGGCAGGCGGACGAAGCAACACGAGTGGTGCGCGGGCGGCCGACCCGGAGCGAGGGCGGCCCGGCCGGATAAGGGGGCTAAAGGGATTCAAAAGGGAGCTGTTTGCCCATATTGACAGAGTGGGAAACTGGGATTAGCATAGGGGCGTTGTGATTATTCGTCCTTGGAAAGTTTCCGACAGCCCGCAGATCGTGGAATTAGTTAAAACCATCTTGAAACAGGAATTTCCCCAGGACCAAAAGGCCTATCCGATGGAAGACCTGGAGAACATTTCGAAATCTTACGGAGGAGCGGAGGACTCTTTCCTGGTTGCCGATGAAGCCGGCCGCATCATCGGGACCTGCGGCGTGAAAGCCGACGGAAAACAGACCGCCATCCTGCGCCGTCTCTTCGTGCGTTCCGAGTTCCGGGGCAAGGGGGTCGGGCGTGGACTGCTGAAGGAAGCGCTGGTGTTTTGCCGCCGGAAGCAGTTCGAAGAAGTGGTCATCCGCACCTCCGCCGCTATGGAGAAGGCGATCGGGCTTTGCCGCCAGGCCGGGTTCGAGCAGGATGGGGATTGGTCCTTGGGCGGCGCCACGCTGGTCCGCTACCGCTTGAAGCTCTCATGACGACTGAAACTCAGCAGGCCCCCGTGGTTCGGCGGCTCAGCGAATCGGAGATCCAGGACCGCCTTTATGGGACGTACACCGGGAGAAAGAGGCGGGTCCCTCCTCCGGCGACTGTCCCCGCTTCAACCCCCGCGGAACCCGTATGGACTGGATCGGAGATTTTGGGCGGCGAACTTCAGCGGCTCCGCTCGGAGTTGATCTCTCTGCGCCGGGAAAAGGATCACCTCGCCGCCCGCCTCCAGCAGGTCCAGATTTTGCCGGCGCCCGTCGTCGCCGTTTCAAAAACCCCACCCGGCCGGGTCCGCTGGATCGGCCGCGTGTTCGGGCTGGTCTTGCTGGTCGGGGTTTATGGGTACCTGGCCGGCGCGCGGGCTCTGCAGGCCTCTCCGTCGGGAGGGGATTTCACGCCGTACACGGTCCAGGTCGCGGTCTACAACGGCAGGGAGACGGCCAGCCGGGCCAGGGGATTGCTGAACGAACTGGGGTATGACGCCTTCCTGGTGGAGATGCCGCGCGCGGGCGGGGTGACGCGCTACCGGGTTTACGTGGGCAGGTTTGTCACGAAGCAAGAAGCCACCCAGGAAGCCCAGCGGCTGGGGGCCGACACCCGCTTCCAGGATTTCAAAGACGCCTTCGTCCTGATCCGCTAATTCTCAAGCGTCAAGGTCTTCGTCTTGCCGCTCTGATCCTGAAGTTGGACTGAATCCGGATTGACCTGCACCACCTTCATCCCGCCGACCTGGTCTCCCGGTTGAACGATCTGGTTGTTGATCAGCGCCAGGGACTGGCCGTTCCCGCCGCGCACGGTCCCGTTCAGCGCCATTTCACCCCGAGCGGTCCGAAGCAGCTGCATCCCGGAGTTTTTGGCGGGGCGAGGTTCCATCTGGGCCGCGGGAGCGGGAGCCGTCTTCGCGGGAACGGGAGGGCGCTGAGCCACCCAGGCCAGGCCTCCCAGAACGAGTCCTACGGAGCCGAGCAGAGCCGCCCGGTAAAGCCACAACGGCCTTGAGGGGCTCGGGGGGGGCGGCGGGTTTGTGGAAGAGCCCTCCGCTTTTTTCAGCGCGTCTGCGATCAAACTCATGTTTCTTCTCCTTTTATGAAGTTGCCGTTGCCGTGGTGAGCATTCCGGAGGCCTCTTCCACCATGGACTCGTCGATTTCCCGAGACTCCCGGACGAATGCCGCCACCAGCGTTTGGGCGCACAGCAGGTTGATCCGGCGGGGAACACCGCCCGAAAACCGCGCGATCGCCGCCAAAGCCCCCTCGGTAAACCGGACGCTCCCATCGGAGCCCGCCGCCTGCAGGCGGTGCAGGATGTATTCCCCCGCCTCCTCCCCGCTCAGCGGCTGGACATGATAGCGCACCGCGACGCGCTGGTGTAGGGCCCTGAGACGGTCATCCTGTTCCAGCCGTTGGCTCAGCTCCGGCTGGCCGATCAGGACGATTTGAATCAGTTTTCGTTTAGGGGTTTCGACATTGGAGAGCAGGCGGATCTGCTCCAGCGTGGAGGCGCTGAGCGCCTGGGCCTCATCGATGATCAGCACGGCGTTCCCGGCCGATTCGGACTGGCGCAGGAGGAAGCTCTCAATCTCCGCCAGCAGTTCGCCGCGGCCGCGCAATGAAGGGCGCGACGTCCCTGCCGCGGGGGAATCCAGCCCGAAATCCCGCAGGACGGCCCGCAACAGCTGGCCTGCGCTGAGGGAGGGGTTCAGGATCAGCGCCGAGCGGACCGGGTTTTCCAGACGTTCGACCAGCGTTTTGGCCAGCGTCGTTTTTCCGGTGCCCACCTCTCCGGTGATCAGGATGAAGCCCAGGCGTTCCCGGATCCCGTACATCAGATGGGCCAGCGCTTCCTGGTGGTGGCGGGAGGGATACAGAAAGGCCGGGTCGGCGGTGACGTGAAAGGGCTTTTCGCGGAAACCGAAGAACGCCTCGTACACGATGTTAGCGTACCACGTCCGGAACCTCCTTGCAATTTCACAGGATATACTCTATATAGAGGAAAGAGAGAAGGAGGGATTTCCTGTGTGGGAAGGGATTGATCAGCGCCGTTTTCCTAGAGCACAGTACCAATGCGTCGTTAACCTGCGTCAGCCGGGCGGGGGATCCGCTCTCTCGGCCACTACCGAAAACATCGGCATGGGGGGTGTCTGCGTTCTGCTGGAGAAGGGGCTCGACATCTTTTCTTCGGTGGAACTGGACCTGAACCTGGACGACGGCAAAGGGCCCCTGCACGTCAAGGGCACCATCGTCTGGGTGGTTCGCCGCCGCGAGCTGCGCAAGGGCCCCAGTTTTGACACGGGCTTGGAGTTCGCGGATCTCTCCGCGGAAGATAAGGCCCGGATCGAAGCGGTTTTAGACAAGGCCAATCCCGGCAAGAAGAGTTGAGTTCCCCCGGACCTTCCGGCAGTACCCTGATCGAGCCGGCCCTCCTTTATTCTGTCCTGTGTGACGATGTCCGCCGAGAAGACAACGGAAAGTTTATCCTGTTGGGCCTCTTCGAGACGATCGGCGCGCGGGAATTCCCGGCAGTTCATCCCACCCTGTTTGTCGTCAACGGGTGGATTGCCGGCGCCGGAAAGTTCAGCCAGTACAGCCGCATCCTGGATCTCAACGGCCATGAGTTGGCGCGGGACCGGGAGACTCTCTTTGAATTGGCCAACCTGAAATCCCGCCACTCCGTGATCGCCCGGTTCAGCAGCATGGAATTACCCCAGCCGGGCGAGTACGCGGTGGAGGTCCTGCTAAACGGGGATCTGAAAGTCCGCTATCCCCTGGTGGTCGAGCAGGTTTCTTAGAGACTAGGGGGGCAGGTGACGCTGACCGCCTGCACGGGGGTGGAGCCGGCGTTCGTCAGCAAGTGGGGCAGGGAGGCCTGCAGGTAGATCGTGTCGCCGGGACCGGCCCGCACCTTTTGTTCTCCGACCGTTACCTCGAGCTGTCCCTTCAGCACGTAGAGAAATCGTTCTGATCCGGCCGGACCCCGCTGTTTCTGCGTGCTTTGCTTCGGCGGCAGGTGCACCAGCATCGGGAGCATCTTCTTCTGGAGCGGGGCCGACGCGAGGACCCTGAGGAAAGCCCCCTTGCCGGTGGCCAACGGATCGGCCGGCTCTTCCGCTCGCTTCACCTCGGCAGCCGGCCCGGGAGCGTCCAGACCGGCGTAGAGCTCCGAGAGCCGGATCCCCAGCGCCCGCGCGATGCGCAGGTGGGAATCCAGCGTCCCGGCCATCTTGCCGGTTTCCATCCGGCTCAGGGAGGACAGGGCGACGCCCGACCGCTTGGCCAACTCGGCCAGGGACCAGTCTTTTGCTTGCCGGAACTCTCTGAGTTTCCTTCCGATCGTCATCTTGGTCCGATCCTACCACCCTTTCCCGTGAGCGGCAAGCCAGAATATTGCGGAAAAGTATATTGACAAAACAGCAAAACTATTGATATAAAGCTATCTTTCCAGCAGAGGAGGCAAGCAGGATGGAACGGATCAAGAAAGTACAATGGCTGTGGGCCGTGTTCGTGCTGGCGTCGGCTGGCCTAGGGATAGGAGTGTGGCGCTTGGAAGCCGGCAAGGGATCCCCTTCCAGTTCCGTGCAGGTGCCGGGTTGGATCACCGGGATTCCGGGTCCGGTTCTCTCGCTGGCGTCGCCGCGTTCCGCCGGCGCGCCGCTCTACGCCGGGACGGCCCGCGGCCTGTACCGCTCCGCGGACGGGCGGAATTGGAGCCGGGTTTTCACGGGGGGCGCGTGGCCCCGGCCTGTCCGGGTCATCGGCATAGAACCGGCTTCGGCGGAGCGGGTCTGGATCGGGGCGGGGTCCCGCTTCTATCTTTCCTCAGACGGTGGGTCGCATTGGAAACCGGGATTGCGGGTGTCGGGCGAGATTCTCTGCTCCACTCAGGATCCGGCGGACCCCTCGCGCTTCCTGATCGGAACGACCGGCGGTCTTTACGAAAGCAGAGACGGCGGGAGGACCTGCCGGCGGGTCCCAGCGCTCGGTTCTGTGCGCCAGGTTTCGATGCTCCTGATGGATGCCGGCCGGCCCGGTCTGTGCTTCCTGCTTTCCGGCGGCGGGTTGTTCCGCTCCGGAGACGGAGGGAGGACCTGGTCCCGCGAAACCATCCTGCCTCCCTCCGCGAAGACCGGGGCGGAAGAGGAGGCCTCCTCTTCCGAGGAACCGCCGGACGAGGATCTCCCGGAAGATCTTCCGCCCACCGGCGCAGATTTCTTTCCGGCAATGCTGGCAATGGACCCCTCGGCGAATTTGCTCTACGCCTCGACGGCCGGCGGCATCTTCCGCAGCGGCGATGGCGGGCGGGCCTGGGAGCCCCTCCCGCTTGAGGGGATGTCCGGGTCGGGACCGGCGGATCAGATCCTCGTTCACCCGGCCAGGCCGGGAGAGCTCTTCGCCCTCCGGGGGTCACGGCTCTCTGCTTATTCCGATGCCCGGGGAGGATGGAGAGAGTCGGGAAATCTTCCGGAAGGGCAGGTGTACGGTCTTCGGTGGGGGGAAGGGGATTCCCTCTGGGTCGGCACCGAGCAGGGTTTGTTCCACATCCTCTTAAAGGAGGAGGCCGTCAGCGTGAAAGCGGCGGAATCCAGCCGGGAGCCCACGATCCAACAGGTCCACCGGGTGGCGATCGCCTACGCCGAGGTGGGCCCGGAGAAGGTCCGGCGCTGGCGGGGACTGGCCCGGATGAGGGCGTTCATCCCCTCCTTCACGGTGGGGCTGGATCAGGACCGGGACACCAATGTGGTTTCATCGACCGCAGCGGGTGTGACCAAGTTCACCGCCGGGCCGGACCGGCTTACCCGGAGCGTGGATTTCGGCTTCACCTGGGACCTGGGGGATTTCCTCTGGAGCTCCGACCAGACCTCCATCGACGTCCGCTCCCGGCTGACGACCCAGCTTCGCCAGGATTTGCTGGAGGAGACCACCCGCCTTTACTTCGAGCGCAAGCGCCTGCTGGCGGAGTTCGAGGCCCAGCCGGCGGAGGAGCCCGTTCTGCGGCGGGAAAGGCAGCTGCGGATTGCCGAAGTAACGGCCTACCTCGACGCGCTGACCGGAGGATGGTTCTCAAAACAGCTGGATTAAGAGCTTCCTAAACGGTTGACGGAACCCTCCGTCCCCGGTATAGTCATCCGCAGGAGGAACAGACGATGCAGGCAGGCGCCAAGCGGGTCCTCGTGGTGGATGATGAGCCGGAGGTGACCATTGCCCTGCAGATCTTCTTCCTCGGTAAGGGCTACGAGATGTTGACCGCCCTGGACGGCCTCCAGGCCCTGCGCCTCCTGCGGCAGCAGCAGCCGATCGACCTGGTCCTTCTGGACATGAAGATGCCGGGCGTCAACGGCGTGGAGGTCCTCAAGTTCATCCGCGCCGAATGTCCCTCCACCAAGGCCATCGTGGTCACCGCCTACGACCTCCAGTTTCAGGAAATGGTGGAGCAGATCGGCGTGGACGGCTTCCTGATGAAGCCGTTCGGGATCCAGGCCTTGACGCAGACCGTCGAGCAGGTCCTGGCCGGAGGGTCCCGAGGACACCGTTTTGGTCCGCCGCCTCGGCAGGCCGCGGAGGAGCCCTCCGCTCAGCCGAAAGCCCGCCTGCTGTTTGTGGAACCCTCGGAGTACACCTACCGCGTCAAGGAGGTCTTCTTTTCAAATTCCGACAAGAGCGGCGGGAGTTACGAGGTTTCCGCCGCCTATTCGGCGGAGGAGACCCTCCGCCAGCTGGAGGCCTTCCATCCGGACATCCTGCTGGTGGACTTGAGCATGCTCGGTTCTGCGAGTGATTTGGCGGCCCAGGCCATGCGGTCCAAGGCCCACCCTAAAGAGCTGATCATCCATGGGTCAAGCGCGATGCTTCTCCCCCAGCAAAACAACAGGATGGATGACCTGAACAAGCTGGGTGTCAAGGTCGTCCAGAATGAAAGCTTCACGCGGGCCGGCCTGGAACGTTTGGGAGAGGTGATCCGCAGTACCGCCGTGGCGCAGGGCCTGGTGATCCAACCGAATGCCGGCTGAGTTCGTGATCTCCTGGGGGTTCTTCGTCGCGGCGTTGGCCGGGTTGGGGTTGGGCCTGTTCGTTTTTACGAGGCATCCGCAGGGCGCGGTCAACCGGAGCTGGTTCTATCTCTCCTTGGCTTCCTCCGTCTGGGCGCTGGGGATGTTCGGGGTGATCCGGATCCATTCCGGCCTCTGGGTGTTGGGCTTCGCGCGCGCCGCGCACGCGGCGTTCGCACTGGTCCCCCTGTTCTTCGTCCGCTTCTCCCTGGCGCTGGAGGCGGATGCTCCCCTTCCGGGCTGGGTCCGGTGGGCGGACCGGAGCGCCGGCTTGTTCGCCTTGCTGTCGTTGACGCCGTTGGTGGTCGGCGACCTTCAGACGGGGACAATCTTCGCCTTCTATCCAGCCCCCGGGCCTTTTTACGGGTTCTTCGCCCTTTGGTTCCTGGCCCTTTTTTGCGCCGGGCTGGGTGTCCTGCTGGCCCGTTACCGGGCGCAGGTCGGTTTCCGCAGGAACCAGCTTCGCTACGTGATCCTCGCCTCAACGCTGGCACTGCTCTCGTTCCTGTCCGCGATCCCTTGGGTGTTCGGGATCCCGATCCATCCCGCCGGCTGCGTCCTGGTACTCTCTTACGCGCTGATGAGCTACGCGATTGTCCGCTGGCGGCTCATGGACATCTCGGTTGTCGTCAAGAACACCCTGCTGTACGCGGGACTCTATTCGGTGCTCGTGGGGTTGTTCGTGATGGTCGTTGTTTTCTTCGGCCAGCTGCTCTTCTACGGGCCGCAGGCGCTGGACCGGCGCGTCCTCGGGATGTGCGTCGTGGCGCTCTCCATCGTCACCGCGGTCGTGCGGCCTCTCGACACGTGGCTGCGCAGGATGACCGATCGATTGCTGTTCCAAAAGAAGTACCAGTGGCAGAAGACGCTGAAGGACGCTTCCCGCGGGATGACGCAGGTGACCTCGGTGGACAAGCTGCTGAACCTGATGGCTCATTTCATCGGCATGCGCCTGCGGGTGACCCACGTGGGGATCCTGCAGAGGGTCGGCGACCGGTATATCCTGCAGGTCAGCCGCGGCATGCAGAAGCGGCCGAAAGGCTTGAGCGTCGGCCGCGACAACCCGCTGGTGGCATGGTTGGAGGAAAAGAAGGAGGTGCTGACCACCGGGGAGGTGCGCGGCTGGCTCAGCAGTGAGCGGCTGTTTCCCCACCGCACCGTGATCCGCCGGACGCTGGAGGAGATCCGCGGCGAAATGGATGCTATGGCCGCTGAGGTCTGCGTGCCGGCGTTCAGCAAGTCGCGGATGTTCGGGTTCCTCGTGCTGGGCGAGAAGCTCTCCGGGGACCCCTTTTCCCAGGAGGATCTGGACGTGCTTTCCACGCTGGCCAGCGAGGGGGCGATCGCGCTGGAGAATGCCCAGCTCTACGGCCAGCTGATCCAGCGGATGGGGGAGATTGAAGGGCTTTACCAGCGGGAGCACCGGCTGTTCATCCATACGGCCATCGCGTTGGCCGCGGCGGTGGACGCGCGGGACCCTTACACGCACGGCCACACGGAGCGTTCCACGGCCTACGCCATCGCCATCGTGGATGAGCTGTCCTCTCACCCTGAGATCGTGTCGACGCCCCGCTTCAAGGAGATGCTCACGATCGCCGCGCTCCTGCACGACATCGGGAAAATCGGCATCCCGGATGAGATCCTCCGCAAGCCGGCGAAGCTGACCCCCAAGGAAGCGAAGAAGATGTCGGAGCACCCGGTGGTGGGGGCGATCATCCTCCAGCCGATCAAGGGGATGGAGGAGGTTGCCAAGGCGGTCAAGTCGCATCATGAGCGGTTCGATGGAAACGGTTATCCTGATGGGCTGCGGGGCAGCGAGATTCCGCTGATGACCCGCATCATCTCGGTGGCCGACACGTTCGACTCGATGACCACGGACCGCCCCTACCGGAAGCGGATGTCGGACGCGGCGGCTGTCCGGGAGATCATCGACTGTTCGGGCACCCAGTTCGACCCCATGGCGGTGGAGGCGTTTCTCAGGGCGTACCAGAAGGGGTTGGTGGTGAAGAAACCAGTGGAAGCGGTCGAGATGATCGGATAAAAAGGAGTGCGAATGGATACGAAGGAACGAAGGAAATTCATGAGGATCGAAGCGGACTTGGAGGCGGAATATTGGGCCAAGGGGCCGACGATGTCTTCCGGCTCCGCCCGGGTCCGTGATTTTTCCCGGGAAGGGCTGGGGGTGCTTTTCCCCAAGGAAGTGGGGCGGGGGGAGCACGTGGACCTGACGGTCAAGGTGCCGGGTGACAACGTTCCGATCTTCGCGACGGCGGAGGTCACCTGGACCGATCTGGACGATGAGAAGAAAGGGATCGGCGCTGGCCTGAGGTTCGTTTCCATCAAGCCGCTGGATCTGGCCCGGCTCCTGGACTTCGTCTATTCCCGCTGGCTCGGCGGCCTGCGCGGAAAAGCCTGACCGTCTTCATTGGTCGCTGGCGGTCTGCTGATCCTGCTGGCGGCCTGTCTGCTCTGGGCCGTGGCCGGCTCCGCCCGGGTCCTGCACCCGGTCCAGATGTCCCTTCCCACGGTCCCGTCGGATCAGGGCCTTCCCTGGGAGCCGGTCATGCTTTCGGCCGCCGATGGGACTCCCATTTCCGCTTGGCTCATCCGCCATCCCCATCCTGCCGGGTTTCTGCTGATGTTTCATGGGTTCGGTGCGTTCAAGGCCGATCTGCTGGACGTCGCCGGGGCCTTGCACCGGGCCGGCCGGTTTAGCGCCTTGCTCCTGGATTTCCGTGGCCACGGCCAGTCGGGACGTTCCGCGGTCACGTTCGGCCTGCGCGAACTGCAGGAGGTTCAGGCCGCTCTGGACCTGGCTGAGCAGGATCCCGCTCTGAAAGGACTTCCGGTGGGTTGTTGGGGGGTCTCGATGGGCGGAGCGATCGCCCTTTTAGCTGCCGCCCGGTTCCCACGGATCCTCGCCACGGTGGCCGACTCCGCTTACGCCGATGTCAGTAAAACGATTGCGGCGGCCCTAGCGTTGACCTATCATATCCCTAGGTTCCCGTTGGGCCAGTTTGTGATCTGGGCCATGGAGCTCCGGCTCTGGTGCAGGTTTTCCCGTCTTGATCCGGTTCAAGCGGTAGGGAAGGTCGCTCCGAGGGCCGTCTTCCTGATTCACGGAGGGCGGGACGTGACGATCCCGCCGGCGGAAGGGCTTGCGGTTTACCAGGCCGCGCGGGAGCCGAAACGGTGGTGGCTCATTCCTGAAGCGGAACACGCCTCTTGCTTCTATGAGCGAACGGAGGAATACGTGCAGAAGGTAACGGAGTTTTTTAGAGATGCCTTTCTCCGACCGTCGTAAATATCCCCGCGTTTCCGAGGCCGTTTCCTGCCAGGTTTCCCTGGGCGCCGAGAGGTTCCAGACCCTCACCAAGAACTTGAGCTGCGGCGGCGCCCTCTGCAGTCTTTCGGAGCAGATCCCTCCGATGACGAAGCTGGAGGTGGTGCTGGACCTGCCGCCCCTGCCGTCCGCCGCGGCCCCGGGCCGCCAGACGGTGCGCTGTGTGGGCGTCGTCATCCGGCAGGACCGCCTTCCGTTGGAGGAACAGCCGGCCTACCTGACCGCGATCTATTTCTCCGATTTGAAGATTGAAGACCGGCGCCGGATCGGCGAGTTCATCCTCCAAAGCATGTTCTCGCATGATCGCCGGCGCTCCTGAACCGGCCGACGCGTCGGAGCTGATCAGACGGTTACTGCTCAAGGAACCCCCGCAGTCTTCCGTGGTTTTCCCAACAGAGGAGCTCAGAATGGTCAATTACATCTCCGGTTTGGTCTTCGTTCTTTTGGCATTGGTTGGCGCGGCGGTGGTTCTTCCGGTGTACCGCGCCGATCCGAATTCCGGATTCCTGCTCGGGGTCGTCTGGCTGCTGGCCGATTTGGCAATCTCCTCCTCGATCCGGCTGGCAGCCCAGTGGGAAAAAGGAGTCGTTTTCCGGGTGGGGAAGTTCAGCAGTATCAAGGGGCCCGGCTTGTTCATGATTATCCCTTTGCTGGACCAGGTGAAGATGATCGACACCCGCGTCCGTGCTATCGATATCCCGGCCCAGCAGGTGATCACGAGGGACAACGTGCCGGTCGAGATCAACGGCGTCCTCTTCTATAAGGTGGATCATGCCGGCGATGCGATCATTAAGGTGCAGGATTACCGCTACGCCATCTCCCAGTACGCGCAGACCTCCCTGCGGGACGTGATCGGCCAGATGACGCTGGACCAGCTGCTCGTGGAGCGGGAAGCGATCGGCAAGGCCATCGAGGGCAACGTGGAGAAGGACACCGAAGGGTGGGGCCTCGAGGTGACCGGCATCCGGATCCAGGACGTCGTCATGCCGGAGGATCTGAAGAAGATGATGTCCCGGCAGGCCTCCGCGGAGCGGGAGAAGCGGGCCACGATCACCAAAGCGGAAGGGGACCGGGAAGCCGCGGTGAACCTGGCCGCCGCCGCTCACACGATGGCCGCGTCGCCGGGGGCCATGCAGCTGCGGACCCTGCAGTCCATTGATGGTCTCGGCCCGACCGCGTCCAACACCGTGGTCATCGCCGTTCCGGTAAACATCCTGGAGACGATTGAACAGGTTGGCCAGTTCCTGAAATCCAAAGCCCCATAAGAATGATCGTCGGCGTTCCTAAGG
>JGI1358J11329_10000475_pt1 | contig 35848 bp, 33 predicted proteins | sample Subgroupgradi54m_FD_11329 | JGI IMG/M metagenome (IMG submission 11329)
AAGGATATATCTTGAGATACAATGTCAGCACTATATGTTTCACCCCAGCGAACTTTTGAATGAATTAAACGATGAACAACGAAACGCGGTTGTGCATGCTCATGGCCCGCTTCTTATCGTTGCCGGGGCAGGGACAGGCAAGACGACTGTCATTACTCGACGTATCGCTTGGCTCATCATGAGCGGGAAATGTAGCGTTGATGAAATTCTCGCACTCACATTTACCGACAAGGCCGCTACAGAGATGGAAGAGCGTGTTGATCGTCTCTTGCCCTATGGGTATGTCAATTTATGGATATCCACGTTCCATTCATTCTGTGAGCGTATTCTCAAAAGCCATGCATTTGATATCGGTCTTTCCAATGATTTCAAGCTTCTTGATCAGACGGCAAGCTGGTTACTCATTAGACAGAATCTTGACCGTTTTAATTTGAAATACTACCGGCCGCTTGGGAACCCGAGCAAATTTATTCATGCCCTCTTAAAACATTTTTCTCGCGCGAAAGATGAAGAAATTTCACCAAAAGACTATCTTGAATACGCGGAGAATCTACACCTCGACACGGATGATGCCTTGGGAGTATTGAAGGATGAAGGCGAGAGAATTAGAGAAATCGCGAATGCGTACCATATCTATGAACAGCTTCTTTTAGAACATAATGCCCTTGATTTCGGGGATCTTATCGTCTATACCCTCAAACTTTTTCGAGAGCGTCCGGCAATTCTTGAGAAATATCGAAAACAATTTAAGTTTCTTCTTATCGATGAATTTCAAGATACGAATTGGGCTCAGTATGAACTCATCAAATTACTTGCGGCTCCCGAAAACAATATCACGGTTGTGGGGGATGATGATCAAAGTGTCTATAAGTTTCGCGGCGCGTCATTAGCGAATATTCTTGCTTTTAAGAAGGATTTTCCAGAGAGTAAGGAAGTGTTTCTCGTAAAAAACTATCGGTCAACACAGAATATTCTGGATGCCGCGTATGGGTTTATCCAGCAAAATAATCCGAATAGGCTGGAATACCAGCTTGCGGAACAAGGGGAGAGCGCTATGAAAAAACAACTTCAGGCGCATACACTATCCCCCGGTGCTATCGAACATATACATTGTGCGACACTAAGAGACGAGGTCATTGAAGTGATACAGAGAATATCTGCCATCCGAGAAGAGGATACAGAAACCGGATGGGGAGATTTTGCTATTTTGGTCCGTTCAAACGATCTTGCGAATCCATTTATAGAAAGCTTTCACGAACGCGGTATTCCATATCAATTTTTAGGTCTCAAAGGTCTCTATACAAAGTCGATTATTATGGATTGTATTTCGTATTTTAGAGTCCTTTCCAATATCCATGACGGACCGGCATTGTATCGCGTGTTGAACATGCCATTTTTTGATATTCGTCCCATTGCGTTGGTACAGCTTGGACATATCGCTCATAAGAAGGGGTACACATTGTGGCAAGCAATCGCAAAAATTGATCTTGAATCGGATATGTCCGAAGAAGACCGAACACATCTTAAGCATGTCGCAAATCTCATAGAAAAACATATACAATTGACACGAAAAAGCACGCCCGGAGAAATGCTCGTTCACATGCTACAGGACTCCGGATATCTCGCTTTTTTGAAAGCGGAAGAAACACCTGAACGATTGGAGATGCTTGATCACCTCAATCAGTTCTATGGAAAAATGAAAACATTCCAGAGTGATTGTCCACAAGGACGTTTGCGAGATTTCATGGCATATCTTTCCTTAGAACAGGAGGCGGGTGATGAAGGAAGGCTTGCGTTGAATATGGATATCGGTTCGGATGTCATAAAAATCATGACGGTGCATGGATCGAAAGGATTAGAGTTTTCATATGTGTTTATCGTTAATCTTGTTGACCGCCGTTTTCCCACGATTGAGCGCGATAATGGCATTGACATACCCGACGCTCTCATAAAAGAAAAAATGGTTGATGGAGATATTCATCTTCAAGAAGAACGTCGGTTGTTCTACGTTGCAATGACGCGAGCAAAGAAAGGACTTTTTTTCACCTCAGCAGAGGATTACGGTGGAGCTCGGAAAAAGAAATATTCCCGGTTTCTTACTGAATTAGGGTATGAGAAAAAAGAACGTACTCTTTATCCGACGAATAAAGAAAAAATTATCGGATATCCTCAATACCCTTCAAAGGATACAACCCCCGAGAAGCATATATGGAAGTTACCTACGTCATTTAGTTTTACGCAGCTTGCCGCGTTTCAGAAGTGTCCATTGCAATACAAGTACGCCTTTCTTTTGCGTATCCCTACCTTTGGCCGTCCCTCATTCAGCTTTGGGAAAACAATGCACGCAACATTGCAGCATTTTTTTGAGAATATTGTAGAGATGAATCGTACTGTTCAAGGTGATCTTTTCGGCATGTCAAAGACAGAGTATACTGAAAAGAGGAATATCCCCGGTCTCGAGGATCTTCTCGCACTCTACAAAAAGGAATGGATCGATGAATGGTATCCGTCTCAAGCATTGAAAGATGAATACTTTCAGAAAGGCCAGGACATCCTCAAACGTCTTCATGCTGAACTGGAGGCAACACCCCCAACTCCCAAAGCAATAGAACGCGATTTCACTATTAAGGCGGGTGCCCCGCCAGATATGGTGACCATTCGCGGCAGAATTGATCGGATCGATAATTGTGGGGAAGGAAGTATTGAGATTATTGATTATAAGACTGGGGGGAGCAAAGATTCGAAAGATATCCGAGCCGAGGATAAAGAACAGCTTATTCTTTATCAGATTGCCGCGGAAGATGTCTATGGAGAAAAAGTTTCCAAACTCACCTATCAGTATCTTGAAGATGGAAAGACCGTATCATTTCTTGCAACACCGGAAGAAAAAGTGAAATTAAAAGAAAACATAGTGAATGTTGTACAAGAGATGAAACAGAGCACCTTTGAAGCAACTCCGGGTTTTCATTGCCGTTTCTGTGACTTCAGAGACATATGCGAATTTCGCGCACGGGGGTGATACCTGTTTTTATCATTCGTACTTCATAATTCGTAATTTGTCCCTATGGCTTTTTCCTCTATCGATACACTCGTTGATCATGCCGTAAAAAGAGCTGGACTCAAGAAACAGGTCGATACCGCGGTAGCGCTTGAACGAGCCACAAAGATTATTCGCACTATTCTTGGAGACGATACGGACCAGACGATACGGCCAGCCTATATTCGATATAAAACACTGACCATCGCCTGTATTGATTCCTCTGCGGCAGCAACGGTCGGGATGATTGACCAAGAAATTTTAGACTATGTGAACGAAGGGCAGAAATATAAGATCGCAGAGAGGATAGGAGTTATCACCTAATAGACTTTTTTCATGCCAAAGAAAGATTACACGCCATTATTAAAACGCCTAGGTCTTGCAGCACTTATCATCGCTACGAGTGTTGGTTTTTTTATGATGTTTGATTTTGAAGTAAAGAAAGGTCAAGATACTATCCGAATGATACAATTACGCTATATTCAGGATGCTCTCTCTCGTTATTATATGGATCATGCAGGATTTCCTGCTATATCGGAATCGTTTTCGTTGAACGGGGATACCTGCTTGAGCGGATCTGGATTTGTGTCTATGCATGATACGCGCTGTGCGAAGAAGTTGTATGCGTATGGATTCGGTGTATCAAGCGATGAAGTGTTTCTTTATACACCCCTTGAAAAAGACAGGAAAACATCGTGTGTTTCGAAAACAAACTGTCCATGGTACGCGATCCGTTTTCTTCTCGATACGAATAGTATATTTCCAAAAGGAGAGCGAATGTTGACACCGATAGGTATCCAATAAGGAGGTATCTTTTACATTAATTCTTTACTCTATGTCTCTTTCCCGCTATCTTATCTTCATGATTGTTGCCACGTGTATCTGCTGGGCAGCATGGTATACGGTTGTCATGATCGTGAACCCCCAAGATGGGGGAATTATCGGTTTATCGCTTTTTTATAGCAGTTTACTTTTTGCATTAACGGGAAGTTTTGCCGTTGCCGGATTTTTTACGCGTCTTGTCCTTCTCAAGCAAGAGCTTATATTCCAAAAAGTTGCCATTTCATTTCGACAGGGTTTCTTTTTTGCGTTACTGGTAAATGGTTTTCTTATCTTGCAACATCTTCGGTTATTGACATGGTATAATGTTTCTTTTCTTATTATAGGATTGACTATTGCTGAATTTTTTGTCATTTCACGAAGACCGGTTCGCCATCGTTCATAATACTACGGGGTATGCTTCAAGATGAACTTATTTTCTTAAAAGAAAGAGTATTTAAAGAACTCCAGGGTCTTTCAACACTGGAGGAGCTCGAAGTTTTTGATACTCATATTCTTGGGAGAAAAGGTGAATTTACGATGCTCGCAAAAGAAATAGCGAGCGTGCCGGTATCAGAGAAACCCATACTTGGGCAGATCATCAATGAAATAAAAAAAACTCTTTCTGCTGCTTTTGAGGAGAAGAAAAAAAATCTCAGTCCCCGTGAGAATAATTCCCCTCTCGATGTCACGATGCCTGGAGCAGAACAGTATATAGGGCATCTCCACCCAATCACATACGCGATAGAGGAGATTGAAGATATATTTAAACGTCTTGGGTTTGTTCGTGCTCGATATAATGAGATCGAGTGGGACTATTATGCATTTGAGGCTCTTAATATGCCGGCTGATCATCCGGCGCGTGATGAATGGGAAACATTTTTTATCAGTGAGAAAGCCGTTGGACTACAAGGAAGAATACTTCTCACACCCCACACCTCATCCGGGCAAGTACGTGAAATGAGGAAATATAGTAACGAGGGACTTCCTGTCCGCATGCTTAATATTGCAAAGACATATCGTCGACAGATTGACATCTCCCACTTGCCTATGTTTCACCAATTCGAGGGATTAGTAGTCGACACCGCAGCAAGCATGGCTGAACTTGTGGGAGTTCTTGATTATTTTGTGAAAGAATTCTTTTCTCGGGATCGTCGTATTCGCTTGCGACCGTATCATTTCCGGTTTACGGAGCCGAGTTTTGAAGTAGATATTTCCTGCACGCTGTGTTCCGGCAAGGGTTGCGCATACTGCAAGGATGGATGGACTGAGCTTGGAGGAGCGGGCATGGTGCATCCAAATGTGCTGAGTGCCGGAGGATATGATCCGGCAGAGTATACCGGTTTTGCATTTGGGTTTGGTGTCGAACGCACGTATCTTATGAAAAATAATCTTAATATTGGAGATTTGCGATTGCTCTATACAAACGACATTCGTTTTCTCGAACAGTTTTAGGATGGTTTGATATGTGTTACTATTTATGTAGTAAGTTCAGCCTGTGTGTTTTACTGAGAATTTACAATTTACAACTTACAATTTTTTCCTGTGCCCAAACGTTTTCAATACAAAGCAAAAAATCCACGCAATGAGACAGTCCAAGGGACCATTGAAGCTGATTCCGAAAGTAGGGCAGCAGATCAGCTCCTTGGACGCGAGTTGATTGTTATCTCCCTAAAGGAGATGCAAAGCGGTAATGGTGCGCTTGGTTTTTTTAAGAATTTTTCTGAACGTGTTTCAAAAAAGGATCTGGCTATTCTTTTACGCCAGTTATCTATATTAATCTCGGCGGCAGTGCCATTGGTTCAAGCGTTGCGTATTCTGTCTGAACAGGCAACAAATCCCGGGCTTAAGACAGCGTTGGCTGATATTGTTACCGATGTTGAGGGTGGCACGAAGCTGTCTAACTCCCTGGAGAGATATGGGCGTATTTTTAGTGATTATTTCGTGAATATGGTGAAATCAGGGGAGACATCCGGACGTCTTGATGAGATTTTGAACTATCTTGCCGACCAACAGGAAAAAGACTATGAACTCCAGAGTAAGATTACCGGAGCGATGGCATATCCGATTTTCATCATGGGTATTATGGGTGTCGCGGCGATTGTCATGATGACGTTTGTGTTGCCGAAGATGCTTGCGATGTTTACTGAGTTGGGCCCTGACGTTGTACTGCCGATCACCACTCGCATTCTCATTGCAACATCTAATTTTTCTCAAAAATTTTGGTGGTTGATTATCATTGGGGTTATCGGGGGTTTTATTGCGTTTCGTGCGTATGTCAAGACACCTGCTGGCAAGCGCGTATATGATTTTGTGAAGCTGAAACTGCCGGTATTTGGGGATCTTCTTCGGTATGTGTATCTCATTCGATTTTCTCGAAGTCTCAATACTATTCTCGTAGGTGGTGTCACAATTCCCGTTGGCCTCAAGATCGTGAAGAGTGTCATAGGGAATGCCGTATTCGAAGATCTCATCACGGAAACATTAAAAGAAGTCGAAGATGGTAATCCTATTTCTACTGTGTTTATGAAGAGCAAGGAAATTCCGTCCATGGTTTCTCAGATGCTTTCTGTTGGTGAGCAGACGGGTCGACTTGACGACGTGCTTGATAAAATCACGCAGTTTTATGTTCGAGAAGTAAACGCGACAATTGAAACAACCATTAAGCTTATTGAGCCGGCTATTATGGTTGTGTTGGGTCTTGGTGTCGGGGTGATAGTTTCCGGTATTTTATTGCCGATGTATACATTGACGTCGAAACTCTAGAACCAATCTAAATCTTTCCACACCCTTTACCCATAAAACCTGGTATACTGTAGGGAGCTCTTAAGGAATATCCATTTCCTTTGTAATTTCTTTTTTTAATATAGTAATCGTTTTATAATTAAAGGTACATAAAAAGTATGGTCAAAACCCAAAAAGGTTTCACCCTTGTCGAGCTTCTCGTCGCGATCGGTATCATTGGTATCTTGGCGACAATCACAACTGTTTCAGTCAGCAGTATTCGTGCTAAAGGCCGAGATACAAAGCGCGTGACCGATGTGAAGGCGATACAGGCAAATTTAGAGATTTTTGCTGAAACGAACGGAGGGTATCCGACAGATGCGCAGCAAAAACCTATCGAAGGATTATGGATGTGTAATGGAGATAAGGCAGCTGGATGGAAAGATGATACAGGTTGTGTTGAAGCAAGCCGTATCTTTAAGGTTCCAAAGAATCCGGCACCAGGTGGTACTTCTTATAAGTATGTTGGTGTAGCAACTGGTCAGTCATACCAACTTAATTTCACCCTTGAAGGTGATTCGGGAAGTTTCAAAAAGGATTGCAATGTTGCAACAGAAAAAGAAATACGTTCAAAGGAGGCAGGCGATCCATCTTGCTAGTGAGAAATTTCCTTTGACCCATTAATAGAGCAACATTATGAATAAAACCCAAAAAGGTTTTACATTGGTTGAACTTCTCGTCGCGATCGGTATCATTGGTATCTTGGCGACAGTTATTACTATTTCCGTGACCCAGGTCCGTGCTCGAGGGAGAGACACAAAGCGTATGTCGGATATTAATGTTATTAAAAAGGGTCTGGAGGCGTATGCCGCACAGAGGAATGGTTACCCGGGTGTTGATCAGGAAGTTGAGATCGGCAAAAGTACGGCAATGACTCTTTGTGATGTTCCTACCGGATTTGTGGCGAAAGAGGCAGATTGTACCGGCGCAACATACATCAAGCAACTTCCGGAAGATCAGAAACCAAACTACAAGGGATATAAATACATTTCAAAAGGTGATGAAGGGGCAACATGCGCCGCAGCTGATGGACCATGTACATCATATGAGCTCTCCTTTTGGCTCGAGAAGGGCGCACAAGGGTATCCCGCTAAGCAGAAGATTATCGTAAAACCGGGGCCATCGAATCAATAATGTCCTGAAAAAACAAAAAATTCATCCTAGATTGGATGAATTTTTTGTTTGAGATGTATGAATTGAGGTGTATACTGACAAGTAGTACACACACTGATGTAAGTAATGGGTAGTATAGATAAGACATGTTTTTCTTAGTCATCGTTTTTATTTTTGGTCTCATTATTGGGAGTTTTATCAACGCCGTGCTTTGGCGTTTGCGAGAACAGGAAAAAATCGCATTGGCTCGATCCATGTGCCCCTCATGTCGGCATGTGTTAGGGTTTTTTGATCTTATTCCTCTTATCAGTGTTCTTTTTTTACGAGGGAAGTGTCGGTACTGTAAGAAACCTATCTCCTGGTCATACATTTTTATTGAAATAGTAACCGGTATCCTTTTTATTCTTGCATATACCACGGCAGGAGGAGAAGCGATCTTCGAAACCTGGATGGGAACAGCATTCTTCTTAAGAAATATTGCGTTCGTCTCTATCCTTATCATTATTTTTTTCTATGACCTTCGGTGGTATCTTATTTTAGATAGAATAACACTTCCATCCATAGTAATTGCGTACAGTGTAAACGGATTCCTTCTTTCATCATCAGTTTCGTGCGTATCATGGCAGCAATGTCTTATCCAGACCCCATGGGTTAATCTATTGATAGGTGCAGCGATCGGAGGAGGATTCTTTTTATTACAATATCTTATTTCTTCAGGAAAATGGATTGGCGGAGGTGATATCCGTCTTGGTGTACTTATAGGTATCATGCTTGGATATCCATTGGTCGGATTCGCCATCTTCTTCGCGTATGGTGTCGGTGCGATCTTTGTAATCTGTTTAGTTATTTTTGGCAAAAAACGATTTGGAAGTGAAATACCTTTCGGAACGTTTCTATCTGCCGCAACAGTTGTTGCATTGTTCTATGGAAGTTCTATCGTATCTCTTTTTAAAGATTACTTTCTTTATTAATTTAGTATGAAGAAGATATACACAACCGGTTTTACACTCGTAGAAGTTCTTATTAGTGTTTTTATTATTGGCATTATTTCAACCGTAGCGGTCGTTGGATTCCAATCTGCTCGTCAGGATGATAATCTACGACTTATGACAATGCGACTTGCAGATGCGTTACGTAATGCGCAAAATTATGCACAGTCGGGCATCCTGACACTCTCCGATGAAAGTGGAACCTACAAGACATTTGGCGCCGCAAATGGATATGGCGTTCTTCTTGAGAAGGGTCCTCCACCAAAAATATTTTTGTTCGTAGATAATACAAATTTGAGTGCAACCCCCAAAGAAGACAATACGTGGAGTGCCTCGAGTGACTCAAAGCTAAACGACATTTCTCTTGATATTGACAGGCAAGGATCTATCGAGATAAGCTCAATCAGCATCGACGGCATAAGCGTCAATGATACGGATATTGTATTTAAACGGCCGATCGCTGCTGTGTATTTCGATGGGGTACAGGATAAGAGTAAGGCTGTCATCACGTTACGGAATAAGCTCAATAGTCATGAAAAAATAATCACTATCGATCGCATCACCGGTCGTATTGATGCGGAATACTAACTGTGAATTTACAACGCATTTTTATCGTGGTGCCGACATACAACGGGGAGAATGACATCCCCGCTTTTTTTGATACGTTAAAAAAAACCATTCTCCATCATGACGTTTCTATTGTTGTGGTTGATAATGCTTCTCATGATTCCACGGTGAGCAGTATACAATCTTTTTTTCCCAAAGCAATTATTATTGAAAATACAGAGAATAGAGGCTACGCAGGTGGGTGTAATCAAGGTATGGAATATGCACGTTCCAATGGAGCTGAATACATATTTTTAACAAATCAGGATGTACGGTTCTCCCCCGGATGGTTAGAACCATTGTGCGATATGATGAAGAAACATAGAAATCTCGCGGCAGTGCAATCACTCATTCTTATGGATCAGGATAGAGAACAGATTAATTCATGTGGGAACGAACTTCATTTTTTAGGCTTTGGGTATACCCGTGGATATAGGGAAAAACAAAGCGACTATCGGTGCGGTACGACATCATCCATTGGGTATTGCAGTGGAGCGGCTATGCTTATTCGAGTCGACGCATTACGCACTGTTGGTCTTTTTGATGAATCGTATTTTATGTATCATGAGGATTCCGATCTCTGTTGGCGATTTCGGATTGCCGGATATGAAATAGCTGTGTGTTCCGATTCAGTTGTGTTTCATCGGTATGAATTTTCGAGGAGCATTCAGAAGTTTTATTATATTGAACGTAATAGACTTATGAATATATGTAAAAATTATAGTACGAGATCACTCATTCTCATATCCCCAATACTTTTTTTATGGGAATGCGGGATGATCCTATACAGTATTCTCGGATCTCTGTACACAAAGAAAACAATCACCACTAAGGAAAAGTTTAGAAGTTATGCGTACTTTGGTAAGATTTCTACATGGAAACACATAAAAGAGGAGCGAAAGAAGATAAAGAACATCCGTCGCATATCAGACAAGGAGCTTACAAAATTTTTCACATCACGTATCGAATTTCAAGATATTAACAATCCACTCATTACATATTTCGCAAATCCAATCACGAAAGTCTACTGGTCACTCGTTCGACATCTTTTATGAATATAGCTGAAATTACTCCAGTATTTCCTCCATATAAGGGCGGTATCGGGATGGTAGCGCTTCAGAATACCTTACAACTTCAAGATGTGGGGCATACAGTTGAGGTGTACACACCATCATATATACATACTCAGAGCATAGAAGATGAGCACCCTCACTTATCCATACACAGAATTCGTCCATGGATACAGTATGGGAATGCAGCATTTGTTCCATCACTTTTTTTAGCACTGAAATCATTTGATCGTATCCATCTTCATTACCCGTTCATTGGGGGAGCAGAAAGTGCTCTTCTCGCAAAAATAGTGTTTGGTAAAAAACTTCTCGTTACGTATCATATGGATCTTGTTGGCACGGGGCTACGTGCACTTTTTTTTCGGGTATATTCATTTTTTATGGTTCCTCTCGTGGTGAGCTGCGCCGATACAATTTTTGTAACATCAATGGATTATGCGCGACACTCTAAACTCCTCCGTTTTTTGGAAAAAAATAAAAAGAAGATCGTTGAGCTTCCCATTGGTGTGGATATTAAACATTTCTCTCCACGTGCTCAAGGAGAGGATAGTGTTCGGACACGATATGCTCTTGAAAAAAATGAGCGTGTCCTTCTTTTTGTAGGAGGGCTGGACTCTGCTCATTATTTTAAAGGAATTAATATTCTTCTTGATGCAGTAAAGTATATTAGCGAGAATAATTCATTTCCTTTGTTTCGAGTGGTTGTTGTTGGAGATGGAGATCTTCGTCAATCGTATGAGGACTCTGCACGCGATTTAGGACTTCAGAAGAGAGTCATATTTACCGGGAGTATTTCACAGCAAGACCTGCCGTCATATATTCGGAGCGCTGATGCATGTGTGTTGCCATCCGTTGATTCTTCTGAGGCGTTTGGCATTGTTCTTCTGGAAGCTATGGCATGTGGCGTCCCAGTGATTGCAACAGATCTTCCCGGTGTTCGGAGTGTGGTTCGTCACGGAGAAAATGGTCTTCTTGTTCCCCCTCGAGATAGTCACGCGTTAGCTGCAGCCATACAGGAACTTTTTTGTGACGAAGAGAAGAGGAAGAGGTACGGCATTCGCGGTCGTGAAATTGTTGAGACATTCTACTCAGGTGAGGCTGTTAGAAAACAGCTTATTTCAAGTCTATGAAGATTACTATTATTACGGGTTTGTATGAGCCGTATGTGCGCGGCGGTGCTGAACGAGCCGTAGAGACACTTGTCCGTGAATTAAAAAAAATACACACCGTTTCAATCATAACAACAACACCATGGCATGGCATGCGATCACTCTTTCCGCGAATGTGGAGAGAGGAGAATACATTGGTGTATCGTTTTTATCCACTCAACGTTTTTTCTTTCACATCCATTAACCAGATGCCATGGGTGTTACGTTTTTTTTGGCATTGTATTGATGTATTCAATATCCACAGCTACATGACTGTTCGCGGAATTCTTAGGAGGGAGAAGCCAGACCTGGTATGGACACATAATATAAAAGGTATCGGCTATACGGTACCGGCAGCAATTCGTTTACTTGGGATACAGCACGTCCACACCCTTCATGATATTCAACTCCTTGAGCCAAGTGGGCTTCTTTCTTATAAAAAAGATATCAACACCCCATCGTTTTTTTCACGTTTCTACCAGATATGTACCCGTTTTCTTTTTGGTTCGCCAAACCTTATTGTGTTTCCATCTGTATTTTTAGAGCGAGTGTATGAGAATAGAGGGTTTTTTTCTCGTTCGAAAAAAATTATTTTACCAAACCCAATTTTACAAAAAATTGTATCAGTATCTCACATAAAAGAACGATCTATCCCGGTATTTTTTTATAGTGGTCAATTGGAGCCACATAAGGGGATTATGCTATTTCTCCGTGCCATTGATCTCCTTGGGAATATGAATGCGAAATTTGTATTTGCTGGGAGTGGATCACTTCAGCATACCCTTGAAGAGGCAGCCCGACATGATTCTCGCATTGAATATAAAGGTTTCTTGGATCGAATAGTGCTCCAAGAATATCTCTTGGAGAGTGTCCATTTTACAGTCCTTCCAACGCTTTGTTACGAGAACGCGCCACTTGCCGTTGTTGAAAGTTTATCTGCGGGCGTACCCATTATCGTTTCAGATATCGGAGGAGCGGCAGAGTATATAGAGGAGGGAAAGAATGGATATCGTATCACGGCAGGAGATGTCGGTAGTCTTTTAGATGTACTTACGCGAGCGTGCACTATGGATGAGTATGAAACGATGCGACAAGCCGCAAAAGTTTCTCTGTGTGGCACCACCCCTGAGCAGTATGTTCACACAGTTTTTTCATCTCTCTAATGTTTTATGTAGACAAAGACAACATTTTTTCCATGATCAATCTCAAAGAAGCTATCCGCTTCTTTTTTTGCAATTGAAATAATGATTGGGAATCGTTCATCGTAGGAATTCACTACAAAATACGCGCGGCGTACATTCACAAGTTCCATAGCTTTTTGTATTATTTTTTTTGAAGGATTCTTTCGCATGGTACTATAGTATTCATGAAGCGGAGATGACGTGGGAATCGGATAATAGAATACTGACTGAGGAGTATCACCGTGCGTAAAGGGGTAATATTGTTTAAATCCGAATTCTTTTATTGCAGCGGAAGAGACCACTTGATTTGCAAGTACAATAAACTGCTCATAACCCGCATCTTGGTCGATACGTTTGACCGTTTCAATATCGGCTTTTGAAACATTAAATCCATGAAATGAAGCGAATGCATCATTTCGCGGGTAGGAAAGATACGTGCTTATCAGTATAAGAGCGACTGCCGTGAGAGAAAAAGTAAAACGGGTGAGTGGTTCTTTAGCATGAAAGAGTATCCATCGTATTCCTTCTGCAAGTGCATACATGATAAATGGTATGAGGAAAACAAAACTAAGTGAGATAAGTCGTTCGGCGTATTCGGATCGTTCATAGGTGATGAGTGAGGTGAACTCAACCATTTCTTTGAGAAAAAACGCATTAAGAATGGCAATACACCATCCTTGTATGTATGGGATATAGGAAGACATTTTTTTTTCTCGTAAGAGGAGAAATACCCCGCTGATTGCAAGAAGAGAGAGAATAAGCACACCATTTTTTTCAAAAAAATACACGGTGTCGAGCGTATAGAGATATCGTGTCTCAAAAGAAGGTACGAACACAGAAAAAAAATCAAATAATGAAGAAATCGTTGGGAATGTAAGAGTGATGAGGAGTTGGTTTGAGATAACTGAATTTAGGAGAAAGGCAGCTACGACCGAAATACTAAACATTACAATGAAACATAGCTGGAGTATACGAAACATTCTTTTCGAGATGTTTCTTTGTGTTTGATATGAACGAAGAAAAAAGAGTATACAAAACCCCAACGCTGGAAGCCCCGCAAGAGGATGAACACAAAGTGTAGCGAGTCCAAGCGCGCCGCAGATAATCAGGTGAGATATACGTTTTTGAGAAAAAATCATACTGGACAACACGAGGAAAATCATGATAGTATAAGCAAAAGTCCACGGTGTCGTTGTCGTTGCGTAGGTGAAGGGTATACTTAATCCAAGGAGGACACCGGTGCACGCTATCCGTGATTCACAATGAAAACCCTTCCGCAGCGCATGGTAGATCAGAAGAGGCACTGTTATCGCAGTAAGGAATGGAAGAAGGATACTATCGATACTTCCGGGTTGGACAGAAAAGATGCGAGCAAGGATAGTTATTAATGAATAATGTCCCACGTAATAGAATGTTTTTGGTTCTACAAACCCAGCTTTGAGAATAAGTTGCTCGGTCGCATGATGAAGAAAGGGGTCAAATCCAAACCCAAGAGGGAATACGATGAGCGTAATGGAATAGACAAGGAGAGAAAGTGCAATAATCCCCATAAGACTTATAAAAGGGTTTTGCGCGTTCTGTACCAGAAAAAAGAGAAACAGTACGGCCAAGAAGAGAACAGCAAAGAACTGAGGAGGAATCATCTGCCAGGGTCCCAATACCGCGTCAGTCGTTACGTGTTGCGTTAGGATGAAGGCACTCGTAGAGATCATGACAAGCGAAAGAAGAAAAATAATAATTTCATTTTTTTTATATCTATGAGATGGTGGAGCGATCTCGTCGCCTTGGTTTTTTGCAGTGAGAGAAGCTGTGAGAGTAACTATAAAGAGGAATAAAAGACATACTCCTATCATCGTAGTATCAAGTGTATAAAAAATGTATGCGGCAGAGCCGCTTATAATTAAAGGAACAGAGGCTGCAAGAGGAGCAAGAAAAAAGCGTTCAAATGATCGGGGCCATATGCTACTTATAATGATCCATCCGCATAAAAAGAAATAAGAGATTCCCAACAATGGTGTAAAGAGTCCTATATTTCTATGGATAAAGAGAGTCAATTCAAGTGCACACAGAAGGACACCAGTTATATAATATAATCGTTTCATACATCGCCATGAGTTTACCACACTTTCATGATCGTCAGTACATGAAGGCAGATAAGGTCCTTGTTACGGATCGTCTCATTGATATATGCATTCTTTGGATGATACCCCACGCTGTTACTCCAAACCATATTACACTCGTACGCATGCTTGCAACTCCGATTGTTATTTCTCTTCTCTGGAGTAGTAATTATGTATGGGGTGTACCACTTTTTCTCATTGTTGCGAGTACTGACGCCATAGATGGGGCATTAGCACGCACTCGCAACAAAATCACACAGTGGGGTATGATGTTTGATCCCCTCGCTGATAAGTGTCTCATTTTAACAACTGTTATCGTTCTTGTTTCTTCTAATATTCATTGGGTTCTCGCGTGTGCTCTCATTTTTATGGAAATAGGTATTATGGGTATGGCGTTAGTATGGAGAAAGCATGGTGGGATCATCTCCGCGAATGTGTGGGGGAAAACAAAGATGTTTCTCCAAGTGAGTGGTGTATTTCTCCTCCTTCTTTCCTTGTGGCTCTCTTTACCCTTCCAAGCATTTGCGTCTCTATTGTTGTGGGTCAGTATCGGTTTCGGTGTGATGAGTCTTGCGCGCCATGGTATATAACATTCATATGAGAGAGATAGTATGAAACGATTATTTTTTTCTACAATAATATGCATTGGTATCGTAAGTATACTTACGATATTTTTTTTCTTGTATTCACTATTACCCCTCGCCTCACAACACACCGAGACCACGCGCCTTAATTCACCCGATGAGACTGCAAATTATTTTTTTTCAGCAACATTCGCGAAGGAAGGAGTACTGAGTTATAAAGAACCTTTTCTTGAAGAAAGTAAGGGATATATTCATCCGCGAAGTATGACCGCATCCCCGCGCGGAGATACTATCGTTCCCGTTGCTTTTCTTGGTATGCCGCTCATTCATGGAGTTATTGCAAAACTGTTTGGTATGCGAAGTATCCTGTTTGTTACCCCTTTCGTCGGAGTGCTAGCATCCCTGTTCTTCTATCTTTTGCTTATTCGAATATTCCCAAGATTCGTTGCATGCACCGCTACTCTGTTATTTCTTGCTCACCCCGCATATTGGTACAACGCGAATCGTGCGATGCTTCCTAATACATTATTTGTTGATTTTCTTATTATAGGTGCGGCACTCACGATCATCGGACTTTCTCAATCGAAGATCCAAGAAAAAAACAGCATGCGTATCCGATCGATACTTTTTTCACTGCTTGGAGGGCTTTGTACGGGTCTCGCACTGATGATTCGTTTATCAGAAGCGATTTGGGTTGTCGGGGTGTATCTTTTTTTAGGAATTATTCTTATGCGTCGCATTGCATGGCGACGTACGGTTGTGTGGGCAGTTGCAGGGGCGGTACCCATCGGGGTACTGTTGTATTGGAATTTAAGAACATATGGACATCCTTTATTTTTTGGATATCAAACCGGGGATATATTGCCTGCGGTTCAGGCATTTGATAATGCCATTGACGTTGTGCGAACCTTTGATGGAAGAAGATTGAATGAACTTTCTGAAAATATTCAGAGTGTTGGAAATTTTATTTTTCGATATCTTATGCCATTTGGTTTCCATCCGCAATTGTTTCTTGCCAACGGTAAAGAATATCTCATAAAACTTTTTTGGTGGCTTAGTATCCCATCTGTGATTGGTTTTTTGTATTCGTTACGGTCTGGGTGGAAAGAGCTCATTACAAAACATTTTTCTCCACAGATTCTATATAGTATTGTCGTGGTTGGTATTATGTCGTGGCTTGTGCCGTACTATGGAAGTTGGGAATTTTATGACAACATTACGCGTGAGGCGACGATAGGGAACTCATACGTTCGATATTGGCTTATGATCTATTGTCTTTCAACACCCTTTGTTGCGATGACACTTCACCGTTTTCTTCGTTATGCCCATGGTGTTGTTCGTTCGATTGGATGTGCTCTCATTGTGGGAGTACTTATGTGGTTTTCTTTTCAAAGCGTACTTTGGCAGTCTGAAGAAAGCATATTCACCGTTGCAAAAAATATGGGTGTATATGAACATATCGCGCAGAACGTTATTGCGTTAACCCCCCAAGGGTCAGTGATTGTTTCTCCTCGATCAGATAAGATTTTTTTTCCGAATCGTAAAGTGGCGCAACAGATGGATGATTTCCGTGAAATTTCGCTTCTCGCACCCCTTGCCGCGAAGACGTCAGTGTATTACTATGGTTTTTGGGATCAAAAGACAGCGGCATTTGTAACAAAGAAATATTTTTCGCCATATAGATTAAAACTCGAGTTCGTTTCAGATATAACAGAAAAAGAATTTCTCTATAAGGTGGTGCCTCTATGATTTCAGTACATGCTGTACGGGTATGGAAGTGGTTGCTTTATAGTATTCTCATTGCACTCGTTGTATACGCAGTAAACAGCAACATTCCATTTGCCGGAAAGAAAATTTTAACATATACTTTTGAAAAGCCACATAATAGTATCAGTCATCCGAGGCCATGGGTTCGCTATCAAGAACTCGAAGAATATAATGACAGAAAGAAGGTTATTAAAATTATTGAGGATCCGATCTATTTTGACGTATGGACACCGGTGGCGTATAGAAAAGTGCGGCTTGAACTTATGGTTAAGAATGTCTCAAAGACCACGCTTTCAATCGGCTTGAGACGTTCTTCATCCCAATGGGATATCGTCCTTCAGCCTCTTACTATTTTAAGAGAAGAGGGCGACTGGACGGTTGGGTATGGAGAGTTTGATTTATCTGATGTTCCATTGCAGTATCAGAAATATACATTTCTTATTTCGGCGCCTGGACTTGTTCTCGAGAAACCCGAAAATGGGTATGTCCTTCTCGCGAGGGAACGCATCATATTAGAACGTGAATCACTTATTGAATCAATATGGAATCGAATAGTTCATCTCAAAAAAATGAAGAGCATCTGACGATGATACAATTCGTATCAGTACTTCTGCATGATGTTTTTTTTGTATCGTGTTGTGTCTATCTTGTAAGTGTGTTCCTCGAGAGTCTCAGGCGAGGCATCATGGTAAGTGTCATTAATCTCAATCTTGTATTACTTATATGCCTCATTTCTGGGTTTTTAACAGCAGTGCTTCCGGAAACATACCCATATAAAAAGAAGAGTGTCTGGTATAATTTTTTTTTCCTCCTTACAGGAGGTGCTGTAGGATTTTTTATTGATCAGTCCACACAGGCGGCAACTTCGTATCATATATTTTTTGGTCTTAGCGGAGGGATACTGGTTTCACTTCTTGGTTTCACAATACTATGTTCTTCAAAAAACTCACCAACGGAAAGCTCTTAACTATGGATACGTGTATATTTTGTAAAATTATTCTGAAAGAAATTCCGAAGTATTACATCTATGAGGATGATAGTGTTGTTGCATTTTTGGATATTCATCCGACACAAAAAGGACACACCCTTATCATACCAAAAAAACATTCAGATACATTTCTCGAAACAGATGATGCAGTATTGGCGCATAGTGCCTGTGTTGCAAAAAAGATTGGGAAAGCTCTCAAGGATGCTGTTGGTGCAGATGGAGTTAATATCATCACCAATAATGGATTGGCGGCAGGACAGATTGTGTCCCACTTGCATACCCACATCATTCCTCGTTTTATTGGTGATGGACTTATGCATTGGCCTGGTGGTACCTATTCCTCAGGAGAGGAACAAGATATCGCAGAAGCAATAAAAAAATCCTTATGAACATACTTGTCACAGGAGGATGTGGGTTCATGGGTTCACATTTTATTCGTCATATTCTTGCGACCTATCCGGAGTATTCCATTTTTAATCTTGATGCACTTACGTATTGTGGGAACCCAGAAAATGTAAAAGACATTCAAGATCAGTCCCGCTATCAGTTTATTAAGGGTGATATTACGAATCAGGATGTGGTCAATGCCCTCGTTTCGCGGGGCATTGATGTTATCGTGAATTATGCGGCAGAAACTCACGTGGATCGATCCATCCTTGATCCAAAGTCGTTTGTCATGACAGATGTTATTGGCACACATACTCTTCTTGAGGCAGCAAAGAAGTATGCTGTGAAAAAATATATTCAAATATCAACCGACGAAGTATTTGGTGCAATTACCGTAGGATCATTTACGGAAGAGAGCCCGTTTCAGCCAAACAGTCCGTATGCCGCATCAAAGGCATCCGGAGATCTCCTTTGCCGTGCGTATAACAAAACATACGGTGTTCCCGTTATTGCGACGCATTCAGTTAATTGCTATGGCCCATATCAGTATCCGGAGAAATTTATATCACTTTTTATCACGAATCTATTGGAAGAAAAAAAAGTTCCTCTATATGGAGATGGTGCGCAGGTACGAGAGTGGCTTTATGTTACTGATCATGCCCGCGCGATTGATCATATCATTCACCATGGCACTGTTGGAGAACGGTATGGTATCGGAAGCGGTGAAGAACGATCAAATAGAGATGTTGTAGACAACATGTTAGTGCTCCTTGAAAAAAATGAAGAAATGGTGCAGTATGTAACCGATAGGCCCGGACATGATCGAAGATATTCAATTGATTCATCTAAACTTCGGATTCTTGGGTGGACCCCTGAATATAGCTTTGATGAGGGGATGCGGAAAACAGTTGAATGGTATCGGGGACATCCGGAATGGTGGAGGCCTCTTAAGAACGCTTCGTTTAACGAATACTATAAAAAACAATACCAGCAATGAGTACACCCATTATATCAAAAGAATTTTCTCAGTTTCCCATTGTTGCACTCGTTGGGCGTGTTAATGTTGGGAAATCAACCCTGTTTAATAAGCTGATTGGTCGACAAAAGGCGGTGACTGCTGCCGTACCGGGAACAACACGTGATATTAATTATGGACTTTGCGATTGGCGAGGTAAGCGATTTCTTGTTGTTGATACGGGAGGATTTGCCGGCGAGAGTCCAAAGGGTGAAATTGAGCAGAAGGTGTATGAGCATGTAAAACAGATTATAAAAAAAGCTGACCTTACGTTATTTCTTGTGGACGGGAAACACGAGGTGAATCCGGAAGATCGAGAGTTTCTCAGAGTTATAAGAAGGTCCACAAAAGCGCCGGTGATGCTTATTGCAAATAAAACCGATAAATCAGGAGAAGTTCGAAGAATTCATGAAAAGGGTTGGCTCAAACTTGGTCTTGGTGAACCAAGGCCTATTTCAGCGGTAAGCGGTCTTGGTGTTGGAGATCTTCTTGATGATATTCACGAACGTATAGATCTTAAAAGCGAACGTCCCAGCGAAGAAAAGGATGCGATTAATATTTCAATAGTGGGGAGAACGAATGTGGGGAAATCTTCACTCCTCAATAAGATTCTTGGAGAGGAAAGAGTTATTGTAAGCCCCATACCACATACAACTCGTGAACCTCAAGATATGGCCATAGAGTACGAGGGACAAGAGATTGTTCTTATTGATACCGTTGGTATGCGGAAAAAATCAAAGATCAAATCTCGCATTGACCGAGAAGGTCTCATCAGAAGTATAAAAAGTATTGAAAAATCTGATGTTGTTATTCTCGTCCTAGAAACTCTCGTAACACCTTCTCAACAAGAAAGTAGACTCGTGAATATTGCAGAAGAAGCGGGGGCAGGCATTCTTCTTCTCGTAAATAAATGGGATCTCGTGGAAGGAAAAGATGCGAAGACCGTTCTTGCCTACGAAGCGTATTTTAAGAATGTTTTTTCTTTTGTTCGATGGGCTCCGATGCTGTTTGTGTCTGCAGAAAGTGGTAAGCGTACGGCAAAAATTCTCGATGCCGTTATGGAGATACAGTCGCACCGCGAACATACTATCGATCAGGCCGAGCTCGATGTTTTTTTGAAAAAAGTTCTTACAAAGCAAAAACCGATCTGGTTGATGGGGAGAAAGAAGCCGGTGATCTATGGATTTAAACAAGTTGGTATAGAACCTCCAACATTCGCGCTTCTTGTAAATAATCGAACAAGTGTGAATTATACGTATTTGCGATTTCTTGAAAATAGACTTCGCGAAATTTTTAATTTCTCGGGCGCGCCGATCAACATTCATACCGAAGAACACGTGGAAGAACGTACACGAAAAAAAGAGAAAAAATAATAACGCGTTATGAAACTTTTTGTAGGACTTGGAAACCCGGGAAAAAAATACGAGACAACACGGCATAATGTGGGGTTTATGTGTATTGATCGTCTTATAAAAGAATGGCAGGGGATTATGGAAACGATATATTTAGGGAGAGAGAAAACAACCCTCTATGAAAGTTTTGAATTCCAAAGAACATCGGAACAGGGCGATTCTGAAAGAATAACATGTATAAAACCGCAGACATGTATGAATCGTTCCGGTGAAGCAGTGAAGCGATGCGTTTCCTTTGCCACCGAGGCATTTGTTCCATCACGTGATCTTTGGATTATCCATGATGATATTGATTTAGAGCTTGGAAGGATAAAGATTGACGTTAATGCATCAGCTGGCGGGCACAACGGTGTGAAGGACATCATTCAGTATATGGGCACAAAGAATTTTATTCGATTTCGTATCGGTATCCGACCTCCCCAGGGCATGAAAGAATCTACTGATGTATTTGTATTGAAAAAATTTATAAAGAATGAGAGGTCGGTTCTTGAAGGAGAAATGTCTGATATCATGCAAGCGATCGAAGTATGTCTCGATAAGGGTATTGAAGTTGCTCGGACGATATATAATAGAAAAAAGAGATAACTCTATGCGATGGAATAGAATCCTTCTAAAATTATCAGGAGAAACTCTTGGGGGAAAGGGAAATACTGGCATTAATGTTTCGGCGATGGATTACATCACCGGTGAGATCGAAGATGCATTCCAGCTTGGGTGTGAGATCGCAGTAGTTATTGGAGGAGGAAATTTTATTCGAGGCTCGACGCTCTCGAATATGGGTATTGATCGAGCAACAGCAGATTACATGGGTATGCTTGGGACAGTTATCAATGGTCTTGCATTGCAGAATATACTTGAAAAGCGAGGTCTTATCACCCGTGTCATGACCTCTTTAAGTATGACTCAGGTCGCGGAACCATTTATTCGAAGACGCGCGATACGTCATCTTGAGAAAAAACGTATTGTTATTTTTGCCGGAGGCACGGGAAGCCCCTATTTTTCTACTGATACAGCTGCAGCACTTAGAGCGTCAGAAATTGGTGCCCAAGCTATTTTAAAGGCAACAAATGTTGAAGGGGTATATACGGGGGATCCAAAGAAAAATTCTCAAGCAACACTCATACGAGAGGTTGATCCGGCAAAGATGCTTGAAGATGGACTTCGTGTTATGGATTTGACAGCGGTAACATTTGCGATGGAACATAAACTTCCCGTTGTCGTGTTTGATGTGTTTACAAAAGGGAATTTAAAAAGAGTGATTCTTGGTGAAAACATTGGATCAGAGATCAAAACAGGGAAGTAATAATAAAAAACCCCATTATGTGGGGTTGGGGACGTATCCAAGAGAGTTGAGACAGAGGATTATTTCTGCCCACTGTTGCGGGATCCAGACAGATTGGAGTTTGCGATAAGAATTTGCCCACCGTCAAGACGATTGTCAATCAACTTTAACTATGACCTCTCAAAACAAAGATTTTCCTTATTACGTTTCATTCTCTCGCTTTGAAGAGATTGGACCCATTCGTCTCAGTCGTCTTCTTCGTTATTTCGGATCACTGGACGCTGCCTGGAGAGCTGAAAGTCAGGAGCTCATGAAAGCGGGACTTGATCAAAAAGTAGCGTGGGTGGTGGTAGAAGGGAGAAAGACTATCGATATTGATAAAGAACTTCAACTCCTCGAGAAAGAAGGTGTGAGCGCGCTTCTTCCCGGCGATCCAGAATATCCATTGTGTCTTTCGGAGATTTATCAGCCTCCTTCTATTATATATTATCGAGGGACATGGCCGTCGATAGGATGGAGTGGCATGAGTATTGTGGGTACAAGAAAGATCACACCCTACGGTCGCTCTGTCACGCCAAGTATTGTGCGCGATCTCGCGCGAAGCGGATTTGTTATTGTCAGTGGTCTTGCAGTGGGTGTTGATACACTTGTGCACCATAGCGCGCTGGAGGTCGGTGGGAAAACCATTGCTGTTCTTGGAGCAGGGGTTGATCACTGGAGTGTGTATCCTTCAGTGAATAGGATCCTTTCAGAACGCATTATAGAACAAGGAGGGTTGATTATGTCTGAGTATCCCATTGATACTCAGCCGCGTAAGTACCATTTTCCGGCAAGAAATAGAATCATTTCAGGCATCTCATTGGGGGTTCTTGTTATTGAAGCAGATGAAAGATCCGGAGCTCTCATTACCGCTCGGAGCGCACTCGAACAAAATAGAGATGTGTTTGCCGTGCCGGGCCCAATTACTAATCCCATGTCGATAGGACCACACACTCTTCTTAAGCAAGGAGCGAAATTAGTAACGGGAGCATCGGATATTATTGAATCATATCCACATCTCATTTCTGCGGATACCAAAGGAACAGACACAGTTACATTTGAAAATGTGAGAGAACGAATTGTATATGAGAGACTGACCTACGAACCGGCATACATCGATGTTATCGCGCAGACATGCCAACTTGACACGGCAACTACGAACAGTACACTTCTCATTATGGAGATGAAGGGTTTTGTAAAGAATGTCGGTAATATGCATTATGTGAAATTGTAATATGCAAAAATATCTTGTTATTGTTGAATCACCGACAAAAGCAAAAACAATCAGTAAATTTCTCGGGAAAGAATATCGGGTCGAGTCATCATTCGGTCATGTTCGTGATCTTCCAAAAAGTGAACTTGGTGTTGACGTAGAACATGATTTCGCGCCGCGATATGTTGTGCCGCGGGCAAACACAAAGCGAGTGAATGCATTAAAAAAACTTACAAAAGATGTTGATATCGTTTATTTCGCAACTGATGAAGACCGAGAAGGAGAGGCTATTTCATGGCATCTCAAAGAGGTGTGCAAGGTCCCGGATGAAAAGTCAAAGCGCATAGCATTTCATGAGATTACTGAAACTGCTATTTTTCATGCACTCGAACATCCTCGCAATATCGATGTTCACCTTGTTGATGCGCAGCAGGCACGCCGAATTCTTGATAGGCTTGTCGGGTATGAGCTCTCTCCATTCTTATGGAGAAAAATTGCGAAAGGACTTTCCGCGGGGCGCGTTCAATCCGTTGCGTTGCGTTTAGTCGTGGAGCGTGAACGAGAAATTCAGCAGTTTGTAGCTCAGGAATATTGGAGCATTGAAATAGACGTATCAAAAAAAGATGTCGACACGAAACCCTTTCGTGCAAAGCTTTACAAAAGATCGGGAGTTGTTCTTGATAAATTTTCTTTAACACATAAGGAAGCAGCGGATTCGATTGTTTCTCAATTGACAGGAGCATCATATCATGTGGTGGATAGTGTAAAAAAGAAGACAAAAAAAACACCACCACCTCCATTTATCACGTCTACACTTCAGCAGGAAGCAAACCGCAAGCTTCGTTTTAGTGCGAAACAGACGATGATGATTGCTCAGCAGCTGTACGAGGGTATAGATACAGGTAAGGGGTCTGAGGGTCTTATCACGTACATGCGTACAGATTCAGTGAATATGGCAGAAAAATTTCTTGATGAAGCAAAAAGTTTTATACAGCATGTGTACGGTGGAGAATATGCCACCGGTCCTCGGCGCTATACGACAAAGGCAAAACTTGCGCAGGAGGCACATGAAGCCATTCGGCCAACATCACCGCAAACCATTCCTTCTCATGTAAAAGAATATCTCACAGAACAACAGTATAGGCTCTATGATCTTATTTGGCGGAGAGCGATTGGGAGCCAAATGGCAGATGCGGAATATGAAGCAACTATTGTTGATATCTTTGCATCGAAACAGGCAGGTGAAGAATTTCTTTTTCGTTCCAGTGGCCAAGTAGTGCTTTTTGATGGATTTACAAAAGTATATTCGATTGAAAGTGAAGAGATTCTTCTTCCGCGACTGACAAAAGATGAAGAATTAGAACTCCACACACTCGAGGGGATACAGCATTCTACAAAACCTCCGGCGCGCTATTCAGAAGCTGGTCTTGTAAAAGTATTGGAATCTCATGGTATCGGTCGACCTTCAACATATGCCCCAACGATCAGTACACTCATAGCGCGTAATTATGTTCAACGTGAAGAGAGACGATTGAAGCCGACAGAGATAGCATTTCTTGTGAATGATCTTCTTGTCGCGCATTTCCCGCAAATTGTGGACTATGCGTTTACAGCGCATATGGAAAGTGGTCTTGATGCTATTGCAACAGGTGATAAGCAATTAGCACCCGTCATCCGAGAATTTTATACTCCATTTAAGGAGCAACTTGTAAAGAAGGATTCAGAATTGAAGAAAAAAGATATCATCGCGGAAGAAACAGACATTGTGTGCGAGAAATGTGGCAAAGCAATGATCATAAAAATAGGACGCTATGGAAAATTTATTGCATGCAGTGGATTTCCGGAATGTAAGAATACAAAACAACTTCCAGTCGAAGGAGAGACCGGTGGTGAAAGTGTTGTCTATGAGCCTTGTGAAAAATGTGGAGGGGAAATGGTTTTGAAACGCGGTAGATTTGGATCGTTTCTCGGGTGCAGCGCGTATCCGGAATGTAAGCATATTCGTTCTCTAGATGAAAAGAAACTCGGAATTCCTTGTCCGAAATGCGGGACAGGAGAGATTATACAAAAGAGAACTCGTCGAAAAAAGATTTTTTACCCATGTAATCGATATCCGGATTGCGATTATAGCAGTTGGACTCCCCCAGAAAAAGAAAAATGAAATTATTGTCTTGGAATGTTAATGGGATTCGTGCGGTATTGGGAAAGGGATTTCATAGTATTCTTTTAGAACATGATCCCGATATTTTTTGTATACAAGAAACAAAGGCGCATCCCGATCAAGTCAATCTTGAACTCAATGGGTATCATCATTTTTGGAACAGTGCGATGAAGAAAGGATACTCAGGAACGGCAATCTTTTCTAAAATAAAACCTTTGCAGGTTACGTACGGAATAAACAAAGAAGAGCATGATTGCGAGGGGCGCGTTATTACTGCAGAGTTTCCTCACTATTTTCTTGTGACAGTCTATACCCCAAATGCGAAGAGAGAGCTATTGCGTTTACCGTATCGCATGGAATGGGATCGTGACTTCCTTCTATTTTTAAAAAATCTTGAACAAAAGAAGCCGGTCATTTTCTGTGGCGATCTTAACGTTGCTCATACAGAAGTAGATCTTGCTCGACCAAATGATAACAGAAGAAACCCCGGATTTACTGATGAAGAGAGAGGAGGATTTTCAAATATACTCACATCTGGTTTTATCGACACCTTTCGTCACCTTAATAAAGAGAAGGGTCACTACACCTGGTGGAGCTATATGCTTGATGCACGCGCGAAAAACATCGGATGGCGCATCGATTATGTATGCGTATCTGAATCATTACGCTCGCAACTCGAGCATGCATTTATCCTCCCAACTGTCATGGGTTCCGATCATTGCCCCGTAGGTATGATCCTGAAGAGTCCATCCAATAACTAGTACTCCTTTTATCTATTTTTTTAAAATAAGTTTCGAATGTATGTTCAAAACATTGGATACATCACCAATATTTTTATTGGGATAAATTCCAACTATTTTTTCTTCTTGATTACCAACGACAATAATCGAAGAGATACCAGGATTATTTTCTAACCCAAATATTTCTTGTATTTCAGGCTGGTCTGTATTTTCTCCTTGAAGCCACCCACCCAATGATTCAATGTTTGCCCCTTCAGGATTACACTCTTCAAACACACACCAAAGATTTTTTTGGACAACACTGATATAGAATCGAGAAGGAGGAATTTTTACCTGAGGAGCAAATGTATAATCACCCGGACCCATTGGTATGTTACCACCAAGTTTAAGTGGTCCAAATGTTCTTACACCTCCATAGAGGAGTGATTGGTTAAGAAAGAGATATAGTGTACTACTTATAATAAGCACCGTAGTCACAACTCCTATGCTTATTATTAAAAATTTTCTAGACATATATCCTAATCGATCACTTCGAGTACTCCGACACTCATACCGTCCCCTTTACGTGCTTTCATTAAAGTAGCACAAAAGTCATCCCATCTGTCTTGCTCGATCATTGTTATACATCCAAGTGAATGTCGTCCAGTATGAATATATCTATCGCCTTGATGACCAATCCGAAACCATGTTTTGCCATATTTCGTATTTCGATAATTGAGTCCGCCTCGATGAGGTGAATCAGGTATCTCAATATCGTATAAGCCCTTTTTCCAGCGCATGTCAGGTGCATCAGTCGTTTGATAAGTGCTCCTTCCTAATCTCACTATTTTTTTTGATATCGAATAGGTCAAAGAAACGAGATTTGTCTGCTGGCTTTTTTGAACTAGGTATGACTTATTTTTGTTATCTAACTTGATTGAAATATCAACTCCAGAAAAAACTCCCTCAAGAATCGTACAGTTTTCACGTTTTGATTCGATACTCTTAAAGAGAACCTTTAGATGGGTCGGTACACTGATTTGTTTGAGAGTATCAATCCTTTTACCTACAAGCCATCCATCCGTAGTCTCACTAATATATCGTATAGTTCCCAGTACGATGTGGCTGATGAGTGTAATGTGAAATGTAGCTACTCTATGTGTAGCGAAGCCACGAAACTCATGCACTTCAATTTGATAGATTATTTTTTGTGATGATGACGCACTAACATTGATCTTCAAGTTTTTTTTAATACTTCCAACATCATTAAAGATTAAATCTTTTTCTACTACACGGATGCTTACAGGAATTGTTAAAGACGACATGTCACTTGGAAATTGTCCGAGCTCTGTGTTTAGCTCAACACTGTTTCCATTTTTTATTTTTTGATCAAGTCTAATCACGTTGTTCAAGGTCTCAATTTCAATTCGTATGTCATCCCCGATTGAATCGCCGGAATATCGAACATGAGCAAGAGTTAAGACCACCATTTTTGTCATATGCAAAAAATTAATGAATATGTTATCAACATTATATTACCTTTGTGTGACTGTTTATAGTAATCATGTTACCGCGTAATTCCGAGCTGCAAAATCATATTGATCAATAAATATTTTTTTCATTGGTACTATTGAGTTCAATTCATAAAATACCAATATTGCCTCTCTATAATCATCTTCATCAATACTACGATAAGAGAGCGGGGCAAGTGAGTGTGAAAGTAATAAGGCGTTTGCCATAAGTCTCCCCGTTCTTTTATTGCCATCTTCAAATGGCTGGATATAGCTTATCCCAAGCAAGGCGATCAGGGCCTTGGCATATGGTGTTTGTATTCGCGATATCACTGCTGTCAGATTCTCAGTAGCATCCTTAATTTGATGAATGTTGTCGAGAGGAAGATATTTTGATCCTATAATTCCGACGGGTTTTGTTCGTAAGCCCAAGCCTACACTTAAATCTTTAACTAAGATTGCATGTAGTTCTTCAAGATTTTTTCTCGTTATAGTCTTGAATTGTTTTGAATGTCGATGTCCGTAGTTAAAGGCCTCCTTGTGATTCAAAATCATTCGTGCCTCTTCTTTGCTATGACCAGGAGCCTCCTTATTTTCTAAAATTAGTTTTTCTGTATCCAAAAGAGTGTAGGTATTTCCTTCAATTTTTGACGATTTCCAAGATAACTCAATGATCAGTCTTTCCAATTCTTTTTTTTGAATAGATACGGGTAAATCGTTAGTTCTCTTTTTGTATTCTGTGGTGGCATCATATAACATAGTTAATTCATTGTCTGTGAAAATATGTGGCGGTATCGCAGAGAATAAACCAACATTATAACGACTCAAGCCATGTCGTTTGTCAGGTTCGGTTGAACAGTAGTGTTTCGCATCGATATTGGCAAAAATTCTTCCTTTAGAGGTAATTGTGTAGTGTGTTGATCGCCCGGACCCCGCATATTCTAAAATGTTTTTGTTAACCATTTTAGATAAGGTTCTTTTAACGGTAACCAAAGAAGTTTCTTCTCCACGTTTTATCATTTCGATATACACATCGGATGACTGCAGCGTTACTTTTTCAAGGAATATATCCCTGATCTTTTGTTCTTTTGATGATAATTTTATCATTTTCGTATCATTTAATTGTTATAATCGTATCATATTGATACGATTATAACAATGGAAATTTTTAAAACGAAAAACCGTGCCAGAAGGGCACGGTCGCGATAGTGTTTTTGGGCGTACTAGATCTAATCCTTGAAAGAGAATCGTTTTTCGACAATAGACCAATCGAGTGCTTTGAAGAACGTCTCAATATAATCTGCACGTTTGAGACCATAGTCGAGCATAAATGCATGCTCGAAGACATCCATGACAAGTAATGGGTTTGTGCCTACGAGATGGCCGAGATCATGCTCATTAATCCAGACATTTATTAAAGATTTTGAAAAGAAATCATAACACAGCACCGCCCAACCGATACCGCGCATAGCACCGGTAGCTCTGAAATCTTTTTCCCACGCCTCATAACATCCAAAATCTTTTACGATCTGTTGGTGTAATGGAGAATGTTCGTTGAGCGTAACACCACCATTTGTCATATTCCAAAAATAAAGCTCATGAAGGCGCATGCCGTTTGATTCCCATCCAAACCGGCGTTTTAACTCAGCATATTCCGGCAGAGCCGTTTTTCCTTCATTCACAAGTGTTGTGAGTGTCTCACGCAAGAGGTTCGTATTTTTTACATACCCTTGGTAGAGCGTGAAATGATTTTTAAGAAGATCATCGCTGAATCCGGGTGTCCCAAGAAGGCGATCAAAGTTTTGCGGTTCGTACATATGATACAGAATCAAGAATTATATCTTCCCTACAAGGTCGAGACCCGGTTTAAGCGTGGGTTTTCCCACTTCCCAACTTGCCGGACATACCTCGCCCTGATGACTGAGGACATATTGGGCTGCTTGGATTTTTCGAATGAGTTCCTTTGTGCTGCGGCCGATGCTATTGTCATGGACTTCATACGCACGCATGACACCCTGTGGGTCAATAATAAACGTACCACGAAGCGAAAGCCCCTCACTTTCAAGATGAGTATGAAATGCTCTGCAGAGAGTGCCTGTAGGATCAGCAGCCATAGGAAACATAATTTTTTTTACGGCAGGTGAATTGTCGTGCCATGCCTTGTGGACAAACACGGTATCTGTACTCACACTGATGATTTCGGCATCAAGAGCCTTAAATTCCTCATAGTGGTCGGCGAGCTCTTCGAGTTCTGTTGGGCAAATAAAGGTAAAATCAGCGGGATAGAAAAAAAGAACAAGCCACTTACCTCGGTAATCAGAAAGGTTGACGCGCTTGACTTCTTCTTTGTGGAATATATCAAATGCAAGATCAGGGACAGTGCTTCCGATCATTGGAAGTACCAGAGGGGTTAATTGTCCAGACATAGATGTAAATAATTAGTAGTAAGTTGCAAGTTCATAGTTATAAGTAACACACTATGTTTCCCACATTTCAAAAATTTCTTTCGTAGCACCACATACAGGACACACCCAGTCATCAGGGATGTCTTCGAAGGCCGTGCCGGGTGGTATTCCACCATCCGGGTCGCCGATGGTAGGATCATAGACAAACCCGCACGGAGGACAAATATATTTTCTCATACGTTCTAAATATAGTAAGGATACTTACATATAGTATCCGTGAGTTATGAGTATGTCAAATTTTACGGCTAAGCTATTTTTTCTTATAATTTGAGGATTTTTTTGCTTTTTGGTCATCTCTATGATATTCTCTGATGAGATCATTATGGCGACCATTGAAGAAGTATTACAAAAAGTAACAGAATATAACCCCAAAGCCGATCTTGACATGATTCGGCTTGCGTATGATTTTGCAGAAAGTGCACATCACGGACAAAAGAGGCTCAACGGCGAGGATTATATTCAACATTGCCTTGGGACAGCGCTTCATCTGACACGAATCAACATGGATGAAGCGACGATCATCGCTGGACTTCTTCATGACGTTGTCGATGAGGCGGGAGTTTCTATGGAAGAAGTAGAAAAACAATTTGGGAAAGAAATCGCAGAACTTGTTCGGGGGGTTGGAAAACTTGGGAAGATCAAATATCGAGGCATCGAACGATATGTTGAGAATCTTCGTAAAATGTTTGTGGCCATTGCCCACGATATCAGGATTATCATTATTAAGTTTGCAGATAGACTCCATAATCTTGAAACACTTGACGTGCTCGAGCCCGCTAAACAACTTCGCATTGCGAATGAAGTCCTTGAATTATACGCACCCATCGCCGATCGTCTTGGTATTGGTGATATGAAAGGAGAACTTGAGGATATTGCGTTTAAATATGTTGAGCCGGATATCTATACCACCGTTGTGGAGATGGTAGAGCCAAAATTAAAGGAAAAAGAATTATACCTCGATACCATTAGAAATGTTGTAGAGCAGCATCTTTCTGAAACAGGAGTAATCCCGATCCAGATTGAGAGCCGTGTGAAACATCTCTATAGCATTTATCGAAAGATGATAAAAAATGGCGATTCTCTCACACTTGATGGTATCTATGATCTTGTGGCAATGCGTATTATTGTACAAACAGTTGCCGATTGCTATGCCACACTCGGGATCCTTCACCAGTATTGGAAACCATTAAAGGGGAAGATTAAGGATTATATCGCTCAACCGAAACCGAATAATTATCGTTCACTCCACACGACCGTTTTTTGCGAAGACGGAGAAATTGTTGAATTTCAGATACGCACCAAAGAGATGGATGATGAATCAAAATTCGGGGTTGCTGCCCACTGGAATTATGCCGAGTCAGGAAAACAATCTCAAAAGATTGTCAAAAAACTTGACTGGCTTGAGGAAATTTTGAAACTGAACCACACGCCGGGGGTAGATTATCAAGAATATCTTCACTCGTTGAAGTTGGATATTTTCCAAAATAGAATTTTTGTATTCACTCCAAAGGGCGATGTTATCAATCTTCCGGAAGGTTCTACGCCAGTTGATTTTGCCTATTATGTTCATAGCGATGTGGGACGAAGATGTTCCGGTGCTCGCATTAACGATATACTTTCATCGCTTGATACCCCGCTCAACAGCGGTGATGTTGTAGATATTATTATTGAGAAAAATAGGAAGCGTCCAAGTCCCGATTGGCTTGAATTTGCGAAAACTCATAATGCGAAAGCGCGGATAAAGGCCCAACTCCGCGAGGAGCATTAATACTCGTATGCCTCGTTTTATTCGCGGAGTCATTTTTTTCACATTTATATTCCTATTTAGTATCTCAGCAGTGGGTGTCTTGTTCTATGCCGGCGGATATCGATATCACTGGGAGAAACACATCATCGAAAAAACCGGGCAATTTGTATTTGAAACGAAACCAAAAGGAGCCACCGTTACATTAAGTGGGAAACAATATCGCACCCCCACACATATACCATATCTTCTTTCCGGTGAGTATTGGGTTGAGGTTGCTAAAGATGGATATCATTCATGGAAAGAACGTCTTACAATCATTCCTGGACGATCGACTATCGTATCCGATCTTGTTCTTCTAAAAAATGAACCATCACGAGAATTATTTAGAGAGAAGTCTATTCAGCATCTTACGATCGGTGACAATGAGAGAATTTTTTTTATTGTGAAAGATACGTTGATGTACTATGATACTCGATCCCATGATCATGGGATACTCTACCAAGCAGAGGAGCCGATTCTTTCATTCCAGCTATCACCAAGTGGAAAACGTTTTTTTATACACATGCAAAAGAAATCTGTTTTTCTTGAAGAAAGATCAGCGGGTATTAAGACGTTCGATCTCACATTTTTTAAACAACCAATTCAGAAGAGTGGATGGACTCATACAAACCAATTCATTCTTGGTACGAATAAAGGAATATATCGCATTGATTATCCCCAAAAGCATGCCGAGCTCGTATATGCTTATCCCTATTCTGATTTTTTTACAGCAGATAAGCTATATATTATTGCCGGAACGCTTGAGAAAAAACTGTTTGTCCTTGACCCGCAGAATGCCGAAAGTCTTTACGACGTTGGTGCACTTCCCCGAGATAGCTTTTCTTTTGAAGAGACACATGAATCCTTCCTCGCAATCCGGAATACTCGCGGAGGCACGTATCTTTTTGACAGATCAGATCTTCGAAAAGGATATATAGCAATTGAAGGAGTGAGTAATTTTTCGTGGGGACGAGAGAATTCATTCATTGCTTGGAATGATTTTGAAGTATGGAGATATACCATTAAGGGGAGCGAGGTGAAAAAAGAGCTTCTTACACGACAAAGTGAGCCAATACGAGATGGTATTTTTCATGAAGATATCTCTCAGATGTTTTTTATTTCTGGGAAAGGAGACGTCACCGCCCTTGAGACACGAGAGGGAAGAGAGCGAAATAGAGTTTCCTTAGAAAGATTTTCAACACTGCAAACACTTATCATGGGAAGCGACAAAAAAACACTGTATGGCGTGGGAGATAAAAATGGGACAAGCGGAATATTTGCAATATCTTTTATTGAGTAGCCTCATTACCGAGAATAAGAGTGAAGTCCGCTGCGTTTTGTACATTTTTTTCGTTGCCATTTTTTATTTCGGCAGTAAAAAGTGATTGTAATTGTTGAAAGTCTTCTTTTTTTGTTCCGTGCGTGTTATCTATAAGAATGTTCTGTATGTAATCACGAGTTACTGCATTACCGGTACTTTTTACAACGTATCCCTTGGAACGAAGGAAGGTACCCACTCGGTTTGCCAGTCCTTCGCGGAATGTGCCATTGAGAACAGAGATGGAGATATGTTCCTTTACCTGCTTTGTTGGTGATGTCTCATGGTTGTCTTGTTCGTGGAGATTCGTGATTCGAATGGCCGAATTTGTAGAATGCACGTTTTTGGTTTCTTGTGTCATGTCTACTTGATTTGTTGACTCATCAAATATTTTTTGTATCTTTTCTCGCATCGCATCAAATGTTCCGTCACGGGGTTGGAGCACATATGCTCCTTCAACGGTATTTGCAGTGAGAAATCCTCCAACTCCATCATCAAACACAACATTTTTTATATCTTTTCCATCAAATTTTCGTGATAAATTCGTGAGTTTTACGATTTCCCATGGCTTGAGATCTGTGAGGACGTTTTCTTGGTATGTTTGGAGGAGGTTGTTTATTTTCCCGGGATTGAGAAGAACGCCTGCGGTAAAGATTTTTTCTTTGATTGCAGTAAGGATTTTTTGCTGTCGTTTACTTCGAGAAAAATCAGACCCTTCATTATTCATAAGACTGTGCCGTGACCGGGCAAACTTGAGAGCGTGGTCACCATCCATAGCTTGACACCCGGCATGAAATGAGATTGTTTGATATTTCTCATCCACTGTTGGATACGTGTAGTCCGTAAAGGAATCATCGATACAGATATGGATCCCTCCGATAGCATCAACGAGCTCTTCAAATGCTTTAAAATCAATACGGGTGTAGTATTGAATGTTGATATGAAATAAATCACTTATTGTCTTACGGGTAAATTCTCCGCCATACCCGGGATTAATCACTTCTCCGAATGCATTTGCATTATTGATCTTGCGCCATCCGTAGTTTTCAATAGGAATGAGAAGATCTCGGGGGATGGAAAAAAGCGCAGCTTGCTTCGTAGAAGGTTTGATACTTGCAATCAGAATGGTGTCCGTGAGGTTGACCCCTTCGTGTCCTTTCCCTCCAATACCAAGAAGGAGAATATTAATACGGTCATCATATTCGCCAACGAGACGTTTATCGCCCCCCGTAATGAGTTGGTTAAGAGGGCCGAATGACACAATTGCATTGAATGTTTTATTAAACGCAGACTGTTCATGTTGAACACTCTGATATGAAAGTGCAGTCGTAGTAGCCGTGAGAAGAAGGAGAATACTAAAAAAAACAATTATTGTCTTTGGAAACAATAATTGCTGAGATTGCATTGCTTCTGCACTCGCAGACGTGTTATGCGGTGCATTGTCGAAGTCAAGAAGATTGATCTGTATTCTCTTCATACTGCTATCTTATTTATTTTGTTTTTACCATTTCCTACCGTGAACTTACAACTATTTCGGGTTGACGCCACATTCCCCTAGTATAGGATGAAAGTATCGATTCGGCAAGATTGCGGCGTGCAACCGTCATCTACTACACGGTTTTCCCCGTTCCATTCCCCATGGACAATTAGCTCAGTTGGTTAGAGCGTTGCATTCACATTGCAAAGGTCGCTGGTTCGAATCCAGCATTGTCCATGGGAAATGATATGGGAGTTCGAATCCACTATTAATAAGAATTCACATGATAATCAACACAAACATTCCTCTTGTGTCAATTCTTATTCCTGTCTATAACTCAGAAAAATACATTCGAGAAACACTTGAGTCTGCGTTGAGACAAACATATGAATACATCGAAATTGTCATTGTTGATGATGGTTCTCAAGATCGAACTCGAGATATCATAACTTCATACAATGATCCACGGATACGTTACATCCATAAAGAACACGAAGGGATCCCAAAAACCAGAAATAGGCTTTTAAGGGAAGCACGAGGGATATATCTTACATACCTCGATAGTGACGATATCTATCTTCCACAAAAAGTAGAGGAACAGGTTCAATTTCTTGAGACTCACCCTGAGTATGCGCTTGCATACTGTGACATGCGTTATTTCTTTGATGGGAAACCGGAAACTTTTTATCGTCATACGTATGCATACTATTCCGGGGATGTGTTTGATAAGCTCCTTGAACGGATGTTTATCACAAATACAGCAATTATGTTCCGTCGTGAGGTGCTCGAAAGAGTCGGATATTATGATGAGACATTCCGTGAAGTAGAAGATTTACCCTATTTTTTGAAAATGGCTC
>JGI1358J11329_10000496_pt1 | contig 35117 bp, 46 predicted proteins | sample Subgroupgradi54m_FD_11329 | JGI IMG/M metagenome (IMG submission 11329)
GCCTGATGACAAAGTTAAAAAAATCCCGAGGTGTCAAGCTAAGCAAAGCTTGCGATCCTTCGGATCTAAATACACCTCCGAAGTGGGTGATTTTTCACAAATGGGGTAAAATAATTAAATATCTATCTAGGGACGGCCTTATTTTTATCAAATTTTAGTATAGCGTATTTGTAACCTTCAACTAATGCCTTTTGACTGGCAATTTCGGTGGAATTACCTCTTACTTTAGATGACCATCTTTGATCTCCAAAACCTAGCTCTAAATAAACTTCAGTATCCTCTGAACCGTATTCCTGCCCTAAAGTTGAACGTGTCCTATAATCCCAAATCCTTACACCTCTTATTACACCATAGCTATACCCTAATGTTTCTTTTAAAGAGTGTTCAAAAGCACCAAAACCACTCGGTGCTAACCCTGTTCTAGCAGGTAAAAGGAACCTACTTCTTCCTACCCTAATGCTAATTGAAACATCAGAACTTGCATATGAACTCTCCCAGGAAAAGGACGTATAGGTTTGATCTTCTGTTTCGAAAGGTTCTGGTCCCATGGACAAACCTCTATACAATAACAAGTATTCTTGAGCATCCCCTAAAACTCCTAATTCCTTCATCTTATCTACCATTTCTCTTACTCTTGGATCTGTTTTTTCCAATTGATATCCGTATTTTGAAGCAATTTCCATTATATTAGCCCCTCCACCTTGGTCAGAACTTTCAAAAGAGGTTTGCCTACCTACTAGCTCTGGCTGAACATGTTGATAAGCGTCTGGCTCTTTTCTGACCGCATCAACATGCACACCTCCTTTATGGGTAAATGCATTTAGTCCTGTCCAAGGATGATTAGCAGGAACTCTAAGGCCGTTTTCTGTTTCTATAAAATTGGCTAACTCAGGTATTCTAGCTAAATCTACACCCATGGTTTCAATTCCATAGCCAAGTTTTGCTGTTGGTATAAAAACACAAAGATCAACATTTCCTGTCCTTTCGCCAGCCCCATTAATAGTCCCTTGAACTTGAGTTGCTCCAGCTCTGACCGCTGCAATAGTACTAGCTACAGCAAGGCCTCGATCATTATGGACATGGATTCCCAAAGAATACTCTTGTCCTAACCTTTTTCTGACAGCGCGGGTTGCTCTCGAAACAAACTCTGGAGTAGCACCACCATTAGTATCACATAAGATAATAGTTTCTGCTCCTGCACTTTGCGCTGCCTCTAATGTTGAAAGTGCATATTTTGAATTATTCCTATATCCATCAAAGAAATGTTCTGCAGCATAGAATACTCTTCTTCCTTGCTGGCTTAAATATGCTACAGAATCATGAATCGATTGAAGATTAGCCTCAGGAGTGGTTCTTAAAACTTTTTCTACATGTAATAACCAGCTTTTACCAAAAATCTCAACTACTCCAGTTTCAGCTTCTAAAAGCGTTTGTAAACTAGGATCATTTTCCGGCTTAACTCCGACTCTTCCAGTCATTCCAAATACAACTAATTGTGCATGCTGGAACTTATGGCCTCTTAACTGTCTAAAAAAATCAGTATCTGTAGGATTAGCTCCTGGCCAACCTCCTTCAATGTATGGAAACCCTTCTCTATCTAATCTTTCAGCAATCCTTAATTTAGTGCCAACACTTAAATTAACGCCTGGTGTTTGATTACCATCACGTAAAGTTGTATCGTATGGAGTTATTATAATTGCTTCTTTTGTTGCTAATCTTGGCATATATTTTTTAAAAGAGGCAGAAACAGGTGAAGTTTATTACTTTTATTTAGAATTTGCAAATAAATAAGCCCTAAAAAAAATATACTTCCCTGCAGGAATCTGAGCTAAAACGCACTAAATTTTGTCTGGTTTAGCCAGTCCAGCAAAGTTTTTCCCACTCTCCCCCCGGGACGGAGTCTATAGAGGAAATACCTGTATTCCTGTTTTTGATCAATGCCCGGGATAGTTGAGGTAGCGCTCTTAAACCCTGAATCCTTAACTATTTGAACTGCTTGTTCATCAAAGGCTCCATATGGATAAGCAAAAGAAACAACTGGTTTGCCAATTAGTTTTCCCAAAACTACTTTACTTTGAAACACTTCACTGCTGACATCTTTTAAAGACCGACCCTTAAGCCAGACATGATGGACAGTATGCGCCCCTATTTCCACCAAACCGTCTTTACCAATTTCCAAAAGCTGGGCAGTGGTCAAATGATTTTTATTGTTTAAAAATCCTGAAATAACATATTGGGTGGCTTTGGCTTGATATTTTTTAAGAATTGGGTATGCATCAGTATAAAAATCCCTGTATCCATCATCAAAGGTCAAAACAATGGGTTTTGCAGGAAGCTTCCCTTTTCCATCTAATATATCTGCCAGTTCCGCATTTGTCATAAAGGTATACCCAGCATCAGCTAGTGTTTTTATCTCTTGTTCCAAAGTATAAGGGGTAGTGTTTAAAGAAATCCTGGTTTTATCACCCTTATCTTTAACATATTCCACATAGTGATACATTAAGATTGGCACATGAACAACTGCTGGCAGCTGGATTGCTGATGTGGATGCTACAGCAGGGCTTAGTTTCTGCACTACTGTCTGAAGGGCTTGCTGCACATCTTGAGGGATTGTCTGCTGAGAAACTTCTTTTATTTCACTGCCATTTAAAGAAGAATCATAATAATTGGCCAAGTAGTATCTATATAAAGCAAAACTTCCAATACTAATAGCAACAACTAACAAAAGCGCAAACAAAATAAACTGCCAGTGAGGAAAATGAAGATGAGTATGACTGTTATCTCTGGTAATAAACATAAAAATCTAGTATGGTTATATTATATATAATCTAATGAAGAAAAAACATTTGAATTTAAAAAACAGTCTTATTTTCTTACATATTTTATTTGCCATTGTTGGTTTGTATACCTATCTAGCCTTATATAACTTTTCAGAAAATTTACTGATTCAAAAAACTTTAAATAAACAGCTGATTTTGGCCAAAACCGGATCACTGGCAGTTGAGAACCTGATCAAGAATGTCCAAAATGAACTGGCTTCTTTTGTTTTCTCTTTTGCCAAAACAGATGAATCAGATACTATTGATAAAGGTGCCACCAGAACAGCATTTGCTTATTACATGCAAAGGTCACAGCTGCCAGTCAGCGGTATTGCCCTGTTTGATGAGAATGGAACAGTTGCTATTTTGGAAAATAGATCTCATATCAGATTGGGCGAAGGGGAAGATTTTTCTCAAGCAGTATTCACCAAATGGAGTAAAGACCCTCAAAATAAAGGGAAAATATTTATCTCTACTCCTTTGCTTGGAACAGTAGGTGCTTCCAAAGGTAAGATTATACTGGTGATTGCCCAACCGCTTTATTTTGGAAGTAAGTTCAAAGGAACATTGGCTATTAGGCTGCGGGTAGAAGATTTTACCAAGGCATTTGTGACCTCTCTGCTTGACGGTGAGCTTTCTGAGGATGCATTTATTGTTAATACCAAGGGTGTAGTAATTGCCGGCAAAGACACACTTTTAAATAAAAATTTGTTTAACTTTGCCAGGTTGGAGAAATGGCCAAACTACCAGGATTATATAAATAAATTAACCTTAGCTCTCAAAACTCAGCAGACACAAACCATCTGGACTTCTAAGCTACCTAATGAAAAACCAAGAGAGATGTTGGTTGGAGTCAGTAAAATTGATATTCCAGACACAGAGGCAGATTTGTATATGAAAGTGGCTACTCCCAAAGATGGGGTGATAAATTCTCTTACGGGACTCAAAAAGTATGGTTTTTTGTGGCTGGGGTTTGGAGTCCTAACCACTATTCTGGGCAGCTTAATTGTTATTCGCCTCCAGGCTGAATAATATTAATTAGCTTTAATCTTTTTAAGGTAAGTCCAATTACCATAGAGCCCAGGCCACAAAAGAAAAAAGTGATCAGGAAATCAATTGGGTATTTTTTAAGATAATTCATCCTTGCAATTTGCTCTCCAATATAGTATATTAATGATGGAGCTGGTAATAATATACTATTTAGTGCCTAGATGCTCCTGGATGGTACATCCAGAATTGAGTCTAGGAACATCACTACTAGCACTACCGCTCTAATAAAGTAGGTCTGCAAAAGCAGGCCTTTTTTATTGTTATTTCCACCTCAATGACCAATAGTCTGAGAATAGCTCCCTTTCCTCAACAATATTCTTTTTGAGCGCAGCATACAGTTCATCACCGATTTCTTTTTTCTCATGATATCGTGCCAATGCTCCAGAGATCCAATCGGCAACCTGTATTTGAGGACTACTTGTTGAATCAACAGCATCTGTGTTAAAGAGGGTTTTCGGAGGAAATTTCGGAAGGAGACTTGCTTTTAGTATTTCGTGAAACTTTTCTTTGCTCATTCCTTTGAGCGTTCTTCTGTCGCGAATGACAATAAATTCTTTATCGGTAACAGGTAAATAAAGTTCAAGTGTTACCCGCACGATTTCAGCGTACAAAAGTCCTGTTTCAACTTTACCTTTTTTCCGGTATTCTTTTGGGATATTCGTTTTTTTAAGAAAAGTGTAGAAGATGCGGATATCTTGTGCTGCTAAGTACTTAATCGTTTTAAGCCGCAATTCATCATCAATATGTGGATCTTTAAATTTTACTTCCGGCTGATCTTTTATTTTCTTGGGGAATTTACTCACTTGCCACTTTCTGAATGCTTTTCCAATACGCCTTCGGTCACCAACTGTATAGGAACCAACGATAAAATACGTTTCGCCGGGGCCTGTTAAATTTCCGCTTTCGTCAAGATAAATGAACATAACTTGAGTATAGCAAAAAAATCCCACGGGAAGCGGGACTCCTAGAACAGTTAGCTACCTATAACTCATTATTATGGGAAGCTAATTACTTCTGATCAAAATAATTAGTAGCCCATTCCTTTCTTCTTACTCCGTCCACTACCAAAGCTGCTGAAGCTGTAATTATTGCGGCTATTGTTACCTGTACTGGTATTTCTGCCTCAGTTGTAACATGTAGTAGCAACCCGAATATATCATATTGCCAGACTTTATCTACAACATCCATTAGATACTGTTCACCACCGCTTATTATATCTCCAGCTGAAATTATCCCTGAGATGAAACCTGCACTTCCAAAAGCTAACTCGCCAGCTGTTAAAAATGCTTGTCCTTCTGCACCAGGACGTCTTTCTTTACTCATTTTATTTAAATTGATTTTCCAAATGACTTATTAGTTTTAATCTTTTTAAAACCACCATAATTACCATAGAGCCCAGGCTACAAAAGAAAAAAGTGACCAGGAAATCAATTATATCCACACATCGTGTAGTGGCAATTTATTAAAGAAAGTAGTAAAATATATCTAGAAATCTGTAATGGCTAAACAGCTCCAGAATAAATTGGATTATATTAAAAAAGCTGTAGCAGAAGGCAGATATAGATATACTATTCATGGAGCCAAGCAGAGGATTGCCAGAAGAATTAAGAGACAGGAGATAGAGGAAGTAGTAGATAGTGGTGAGGTAATTGAAGATTATCCTAAGCATCATTATGGCCCAGCCTGTTTGCTTTTAGGTAAAACAGCAGCAGGGAAAAGTCTTCATATACTTTGCTCTTTGCAAAATATGGTAGATATTATTACTGTCTATGAACCGGATTTGGTAGAATGGGAGAAAGATTTAAAAACCAGGAGGACAAAATTATGAAAAAATGTTCTGTTTGTGAGGCACAATTAAAACAAAGAAATATTACTTATACCCAAGAGTTAGGGGGGAAGGTATATGTTGTTAGTGATGTTCCAGCCTTAGTTTGTTCACAGTGTGGGGAACAATATCTTTCACCCGATACAGTTGATAAAGTCCAGGAGGTAATTGAAAAGGGAGAACAAAAGAAATTAAAACCTATTCAACAAATCCCGGTTTTCCACTTTGCTTAAAATTTCACAGTTAGCTACCTTATAACTCATTATTATGGGAAGTTTCGGATTGAATGTATTTAGCCTAAAACTGCAGTCAATTCCATAGGCAAATACATAGACTCCATTGGATTACTAACTCCATACTTTCTTACGTCTTCTTCTACAAATTTTGAAAGCAAAAAACTAGTAGGGGTATACTCTTCTTCAGCGGTCACTTTTGGACCACCAGTTATTCTGAATCCAGATTCTAAATAAATTTGTTGCACTATACCAAGTAATACTTGAGTTTCTTTAACATGAACTACTCCAGATGGTTTCATTACCCTTCTTAACGAAGAAACAATCCTACTATAAATTTCTTTATCATCCTGTGATTCTGTACGTTTACCAACCAAATATGGTAATTTAACTTCATCCATAACTCCATAAATATTGTTTAAATACGCGTGATCTACTGTAGCATCCTGAAAAGGAAGTTCCCAATTATTGCCATCAATGGTTCTACCACTTCCCCATCTCATTAAACGAAGATTGGGGTAAATATTAACATAAAGACATCTAAATTTTTGGGGGTCTAAAACTACATATAATGAACTTCGATCATGAGAAGCTAATCCAACAAAATATTCAGCTCTTTGTCCTCCGCCGATATCAATCTTTACCTCTTTATACACAGCATGATATTAGCATAAATTGAAATTAGATTCAACTATAGGACCTATTGCAGCTTCCCATAATATGTTCTATTAATTTTCTAATTGATTTATTAGTTTTAATCTTTTTAAGGTAAGTCCAATTACCATAGAGCCCAGGGCACAAAAGAAAAAAGTGATCAGGAAATCCACAGGGCTGACATTGCTGATCTCAAAAAAATCACTTATAAATGGGACAGTCAAGCTGATGACAAAAAGGGTAAATAAGCAGATCAGTAAACCTACTACTATTTTCCTTTGTAAAATTTCCCTGAATTTATAATGCTGCAGATAAATTAAGATGATATTATTTAAGCCTAAAAAAATAACTGTCAAAAGCAGCATGGTTCTTGAGTAAAAAAGCTTTTCACTGGCAATATCAAAATAGGTATAAGTAATAGTATAGATAATGGCATTGCCAAAGCCTACAATGCCGGAGAAAAGCAGCAGCCTTTTAATAAAGCCTTCATCCGTGGTGGAAAAATTGTGCTTTTCAAAAGCCAGTACAAATGAGGGAATACCAATAATAAGTAAACTGGATAACTCGACATGTTTTGGACTAAACGGGAACCGGAGGCCAATAAAGCCCAGCATTAAAATTGAGGCAATTGATGAGACATTTTTCATCAGATAGATATTGGCAATGGTTTGAATATTGGTAATAATCCGCCTGCCCTCATATAAAAGTATGGGTAAGCTGGCAAAAGAATTATTTACTAAAACCACATCAGACACATCTTTAGCCATCGAAGAACCTGAATTCATAGCCACCCCTAAATCTGATTCTTTTAGCGCCAAGACATCATTGACCCCATCACCAATCATGATGGTAAATAGTTTATTTTTCTTTAAAGTCCGGATAATCAGCTGTTTTTGATGAGGCTTAATCCTGGCAAAAATATTATGATCCATGATGGCTTTTTCTTGGGCTTCACCTTCCAGTTTGTCCAAATCCTCTCCCGAAATAGCATTGGCAGGGTATTTAGGGTTAATTTTTTTAGCAATTGCAGCCACAGTATCTTGCGAGTCACCTGAGATAATTCTGTACTCAATATTTTCTTTTGTAAGCTGAGCTAGCGTATCAGGTGTTTCCTCCCTGATTGGATCATCAATGGCAATCACTGCCAATGTTTTAAAATCAGTCTTTATATTTTCCGGTTTTATCTCACCCTTGATCATCCCAAATACCACTACCCTGAAAGATTCTTTTGTATAATTTTCCACCTCTTTAAATTCTTTTTTACTTTTATCCAAAAGCATTTCCGGCGCCCCTAACACCAGAGTTTGGTCCGGGTATTCTACAGCAGAGTATTTTCTATCTGATGAAAAAGGAATTTCACTGACCTTCTTCATATTTTGCAGCGGACTGACATTTTGAAGGTAGGCCTCCAGCGCCAGATTAAGCTTATTTTTTTGGGTAATATCACGCAGTAATGTTTTTAAAAGCTCTTGAGCGTTCATATTTAATACCATTTTACCTCTTTCACTTGCAGCTCATTTTTAGTCAAAGTGCCTGTTTTATCCATACAAACCACTTTGGTATTAGCCATAGCCTCAATGCTGGACAGCTTTTGGACAATGGCTTGATTTTTGGCCATCTTGGCTGCGCCTAGCGCAAAAGAGATAGTGGTAATCAAGACCAGTCCTTGTGGCACCATAGTGGTAATCAGGGTAGCTGCATTAATAATAATTTCTTCTTTCTGGTTTTGCTGGACTAACCCCTCTGCTACCAGCAGGGCAATAAAAAAAACAGTCATATAAGTTAAAGCTTTGATAATTTGGTTAATTTGAGACTCCAGCGGAGACTCACTAATGCNAAGTTTTCCAATCTGGGCTGTTAAGGTTTGAATATAGGAGTCGCGGGTAAATTTGGTCATTTTAAACTTGCAGCTGCCTGCTGCCAGAAAACTTCCTGCTTTAATTTCATCACCTATTTTTTTCTCAATATATTTGGACTCACCGGTTAAAATACTTTCATCACACTCAGCATACTCGGCTGAAACCACTTCCCCATCAACAGGCACCCTGTCCCCTGCTCCCAGCAAAATAATATCCCCTATTACTAATTCTTTGACTGGAATTTCTTGCTCTTGTGTCCCCCTGATTACTTTGGCCACTTTCTCAGACAGTTTATTTAGTTTTTTTACAATCATTCTGGCCCTGATTTGCTGGATCAGTTCAATTGAGGTATTAATAGCTGCCACCACCCCGATAAACTTACCTGTTGATCCCTGGTTGATCAAAATCAAAATTATAATCAAAGCCGCCATCACAATATTAAAAATGGAAAAAACGGTTTTAAAAATCAGCTTTAAGAGGGTAAAGTCGCGCTTCTTTTCTACATTGGCCCCAAACTTTTGCAAAGACTCTCTAACTTCTGCTTGGGATAAGCCAGTAATTTGAGAGGCAGACATTTTTGTTATTTTAATGCCAAGGCGTTAGTTAATTTTAAGTCTGAATCAGCTAAGTCAGGTTCTTCTACTTCAACCTGGGAAATTTTATCTTTTTGCACCTCGTAGGTGACTCTTTTTTCTAAAATGCCGTTAGTGTAGGTGGCAATTTTCCACTTTCCTTCTATCAAAGAACCCAAAGACCTGGAGTTAGTCCAGGAAAAAGAGATATTATCTACCAAATCTTTACTCAGTTTACTATTGCCATGGTCAACATACCTACCGTTTAAATACCTAATATAGTCAATATTGGTGCCGGATTTGGCACTATCCAAATCCAAAGCCAAAAAAACAGTTTTATCATTCAAAGAAAAAACTCTGGCAGCAGTGATGACTTTGCCTGTTTTAACATCAATGGCTTTGGCTGTGGTTGCTTGAACAATCACATTGGGAATTTTGGAGCGCCTGAGGACTACCTGTTTAACCACAGTTTTCTTCTCAGCCTCTTTGGCGGATTTTATTTGTTGGTACGACTTATATCCAACTAATACACCTACCAAGGTTACTAGTAAAATTATAATTGGCAAAGCCACTCCTTTTTGATTTTTATTCATCTTAATAATTTGTTAATAAATTGTCTAAACCATAAAAAGCTTGGTCCAGTTGAGACTCCTTGTACGACAGGAGGTTCAGGAGCTGGGGCAGGAGCTGTACTATCTGGGGCTGGAGCTGTACTGTCTGCAGGGGCAGGTGCTGGGGCAAGACCATTTTCTGGAGGAATAGTGTTAGATTGGTCACTTCCAGAGGTAGAGTTTTCTTGAGATTGTGGGGTTTGCGATGATGTATTGGATACGGAATTGCCAGTATCAGATCCTGCAGGAGTAGGTTGAGGCTTATTTTGTTCTTCACTGGAATTTGGAGTTGGACTCACAGATGATGCCGGCACAGGAGGTGCAGCATTATCATCCGGTTCCTGGATATTAGTTCCAGGAATCATATTCTTTCCCGCTTGATTATTATCCTTTTGGCTATCATTTACAGTATTTGTTCCTGAGGGATTATCTGAAGATTGGGTTTGGCTGGCAGGCTGTTGTACATTTTTTTCTACCACCTGTTCTGATGTTGTTTGTTCTACATTCACAGTATCTTTGGCTGATTGAGTTTTTATCTCTTTGGGAACCGCTTCTTTAATAGGTACATCTACTTTCTCCCCCTTACTAGTAGTAATTTGGGCTTTTTCAGTTTGAACTTCTGCAATTTGTTTTTGCTCAGGCACAGGATTTTTTTGAGCCAGATCTAAATCTAAACTAAGATCTGAAGGTATTTGTTCATCTGCAGGTGATGCCTGCTGTGCATGGGTAGAAGGAGTACTTAATATTGTGTAAGTAATTAAAAGAAGGGAGATAAAAAAGATATACATAAATTTAATTAGATTATCTTAAGCGTAAAGAAAATAACACCTTTTGTCAAGATGATAACTTCCAACATAGTTAACCAGGGTTTGCTATTTAATGTATAATTTAACTAATGGAAGCTGTAGAAAAACCAATCCAGATTTCTAAACTTCCCTCTCTGGTGGAAAAAGTAGTAGGTTTATTTCAAAGGTTAAACCAAACAAAACCTGCTATCATAGAAAACCCAGAGGATCCTTCACCACCAATTATTGCCAGCCCTTCCCAACAGGAAGTAAAAAGTACCCTTTTTTCTCCAACTCCAACAACTCCTGGCAGGGAAGAAAGAAGAGCTATAAAATTAGCTGCTCATGAAGCACTAAAACAGGAAAAAAGTGAAGACCATCAATCCACATCTGTTACTGATGCTCCAGAACTCAAGGTAGAATCCGCCTCAGTCACAAAACAACCCAAACTTCCTTCAGGATTTAAAGAAGTTAAAAAAGCTGATACAACTTTGCAAGTAACTCCTGATGAAATACCCTGGTTGCGCAAAGATGCAGCAGTTAATCTGGTTTTAATAACTATGAAAGATAGCATGAATAGTCAACTCTATTTTGGAAGCGCAATTAGAGGAAAAGTTTTAGTGGGTGCTGCTAATAATATGAGTGAACATCAAAAAAATATAACAGACAATCTTTTATATGCTCACCTTCCAGACATTGCAGAAACCAAAGTTATAAGATTTGCTCAAAGACTGGTTAATGCTATAACAGATAGGCCAATTTTTTATTTTGCAAATAAAGGCGGACAAAGAGTTTATTTTATACGGTTAGCAGATATTGATAATGTGCCTCTTATTGTGAGAATTGGTGTCTGTGATAAAACTGATCAGGCAGAAGTTTTAACTATTTTAACAACTAAAGATTATAAGGATATTAAACGTTTTGGAAAAGTATGAAACCTGAAAGAAGAATAGAAAATCAATATTGTCAACCTATGTCAATAGGACTTGATGAAAAAGGCCAACTGGAATTTTGCGAACTTCAGATGCAAAGAGGAAACAAATCTCATGTTATCAGAGTGGCAACTCCTGGATATATTGTCGGCCTTAAGGAACATAATCTCACCCTATCAGAAGAGTTGCAACTTGATGATAATATTTTTCCACTTGATGGAATCCTAAACCAAGAAAATATCTGTCAAAGGCTTTCTCAAATTCCTATTAATGAGTTAGAGCCCTATTTAAATGAACCCCCTAAACCTAAAAATTCACCCTGATCCTGGCTATTTGGATGAATAAATTTTTTCCATCAGTGCTTTTTACTTGTAAGGCATAATTTTTTGAGCCAGTTGGGAGTTTGAAGGAGGAGGAAGTATATAAACCAAAACTGGAGGAGGTGGTATCAACCTGCCCTGAGGTAACACTATTGTCTGTAGAATTATACAGCCTGACAGAGCCTGTACCTGTTTGTTCAGAGAGCTTATAAGTAACCTCTAAATACATCCCCTTATACCCTGGATAATTAGCAGGATCAAGCAATACCTGATACTCAGGAGTTGAGTACCAATCCTTATTTGCCCAAGGCCCTCCTCCTGAACCTAAAGGAATATAAACAACAGATTGTTGCGAGGAAGCTGTCTGAGCAGGGGCTGGGGTGGCTTTCTCCAAAGCAGAAACCCTGGCTTTCAAATCTGTAATTGAGGATTCAATATTATTTAACTCCGTATTAGCAGAAGGCTGGGGCTGAACCTTTAAAGTATTAACTTGAGTTACCAGTTTACTGATGGTATTTTCCAGATTTTGAACCCTGTCATCAACACTGGCATTAGGTATAGTTTTTGGTACCTCAATAGGCTGGGTATCTACTGTTTGGGTGGGAGAGGTAATACTTTGCTTGATTGCCACAAACCTCCAGTAACCAAGCCCGGCTATTAAAAGTATGGGTATTAAAATAAAAGGCAGAAGCTTGATCACACAATAATAATAGCATACTATATTTATATGCCCAAGGAGCCCAAAGAAAAACATGACCATAAGACCTTAAAGTTCCCTGAAGGGTTTTTATGGGGAGCAGCCACCTCCAGCTATCAGGTGGAAGGAAATAATGTAAATGCTGACTGGTGGGACTGGGAACAAAAACACCAACCCCCGCATTTAAGGTCAGGCTTGGCTTGTAACCAATATAACCTTTATGAAAAAGATTTTGATTTAATCAAACAGCTCAACCATAATGCCCACAGGTTATCTATTGAATGGTCCAGGATTGAACCTCGTGATGGTGAATTTGACATATCTGAGATTGAGCATTACATTAAAGTACTTAAGTACCTTAAGTCACTTAATATTAAGGTTATGTTAACCCTTTGGCACTTTACCCTACCCAAATGGTTATCTGATAAAGGAGGCTGGGAAAACCTGAGATCCCCTTTCTATTTTGAAAGGTTTGTTAAAAGAGTGATACCTGAAATTGCAGAATATGTTGATATGTTTATCACTATTAATGAGCCTGAGGTGTATGTATATGAGGCATACATTGCCAAAGAGTGGCCTCCACAAAAAACAAGTTTTTGGGGAAAAATTAAGGTAAATTTAAATTTAGCTTCAGCCCATAAAAAAGCATACAAATTTTTGCACCAAAGTTATCCTAGTAAGCCTGTGGGTATTGCCAATAATATTCAGTCCTTTGAGCCATACCATAAACATTCTTTGATTGAACAACTGGCAGTTATTCTTTATGACGTGGGGGCAAACCATCTTTTCTATTTGCTGACCCGCGGCACCCATGATTTTTTAGGCATAAATTACTACTTCCATGTCAGGTTTAAAGACGGAAAAGGGGCCCTGCCTGAAATTGCTGAGGCCTCTTCGCAGTCAAGGGATATTTCAGACTTAGGCTGGGAAGTTTATCCTGAAGGAATATTTGATGTGCTGACAGATTTATCTGACCATCTGCCAATTTATATTACCGAGTGCGGGATTGCCTCTACCAATGATGATAGAAGAAACCGCTTTTTGATCACATACTTACATGAGGTTTACAGAGCCATCCAGGCCGGGATTAATGTAAAAGGGTTTTTCTACTGGTCATTGCTTGATAATTACGAGTGGCATAGGGGCTTTGATCCCAGATTTGGCCTTATTGAGGTAGATTATACTAATCAAGAAAGAATTCTCAGATCATCAGCACTGGTGTATACAGATATTATTCAACATAACGGGATTCCCCATTCCCTGCTTCGCTTTATTGGCCATACCATCCAGGCATCTGAGGTTTTGGAAAAACGGCTTAAAGAGGAACTAAAGAAAGAAAGAAACTAAACCCTAACTATGTCTCATCTGCCCTTTACATTGCTGGCATATTTTTTAAACAGCATTTCTGTAACTGTTAATAAAATCCTGCTTAAAAAAGACATCCCTGACCCTTTTGCTTATATTTTTTATATCTCAATCTTCAGCTTAATCCTTTTGCCTGCCATAATTTTCACCCAGGTATTAAGCCTGACAGTCTTTACCCAGGCCTCAATTTCTACCCTTTCTTGGATAACCGGGGCTTATTTTATGTTCAAGGCCTTAAAAACAGGGCAGGTTTCCAGGGTGATCCCTGTAATTGGCACAATCCTTACTTTAATATTATTTTTTGAGGCTGCGCGGACTTCCTCAATCAGCTTAAACCAAACCTGGGCTATATTTTTTCTGGTAATGGGTTTAATTTTTATCACTTTAATAGACTGGAAAGGAAAATTCAGCAAAAAGGAAATTTTGTATGAGACAATCTCTGCTTGCTTTTTTGCCATTTCCTATATACTGCTCAGAAAAGCCTATCTTCAGGCTCCTTTTTTCTCTGTACTGGTCCAATCCAGGCTGATACTGATTCCTTTAATTTTATTTATACTATCTTTGCCCTCACTTAGGAAAAAAGTAATAATAAAACCTGCTATATCTAAAAACAGCTTTAGTAAAACAGGTTTAATTTTTCTAGCAGGCCAGGTCTCCGGAGGAGCCTCTGAGCTGCTGCTTTTATTTTCCATATCTTTGGCCAACCCGGCTTTGGTTAACTCGCTTCAAGGTACCCAGTATATTTTCCTTCTTGTTTTTGGGCTTTTTTTAAAGGAAAAATATACCAAACTGGCTTTGTTTTTTAAACTCGTAGGCATAATTTTTATAGCAATGGGGTTGTACGTGCTTACCTTTCCTGCTTCCAAAGAAAGCTTAATAGGCTTTACCTTTTCTCCCAGATATACCCGTGAGATTGGCTTAAATCCGCAAGTACTCTTTTCAAGGATTTTGGATGATTTCAAACCTAAAATCTTAAGGCTGCCTGTTTATTGGGATGAGGTGGAGGCTTTTCCAAATGATTTAAATTTTTCTAAAATTGATTATTATTTAGACCTGGCTCAATCAAGAAATATTAAAGTTATTTTGGTATTAGGATACAAACAGCCCAGATGGCCTGAGTGTTTTGACCCTCTTTGGGTAAAAAATTTAATCAGGTCTGAGCGGGATCTAAGGATTATAAACTTAGTCCAAAAAGAGATTGACCATTTTAAAAAATATAAAAATATAGTCTCCTGGCAGGTAGAAAATGAGCCGTTTTTGCCTTTTGGCAACTGTGACAATCCTGATCCAAAAACTTATGATCGGCTTAAAAAAGAAATCCAAATTGTAAGGAAGGCTGACAGCAGGCCAATCCTGATTACAGATTCAGGAGAATTAGGTTTTTGGATACCTGCAATAAACTCATCTGATATATTTGGGACAACGCTTTACAGAAGTGTCTGGAACCCAATTTTAGGCTCAGTTGATTATCCCCTGCCTCCAATTGCATATCATCTTAAAGATAAACTGGCCAGGAATTTAGTCTTAAAAAAAGGAGAAACTATTATCTCAGAGCTGCAAATGGAACCATGGATTGAAGAATCTAAACTACCTTCTAAATCTAATCTGGAAAGTCAAATAAAAAATTTCCCTGTTGGAAGGCTTTCCGGGAATTTAAAATATGCTAAGGAAACTTCTATTTCTACAGTTTACCTTTGGGGAGTTGAATGGTGGTATTTTATGGAAAAAATGAATCACCCTGAGTATTTAAAAGAGGCTAAAAAGCTGTTTTAAAGAATTATTTAACAGGTCCTAAGTAATCTTCATAAATTGTACAAACTCTAAATCCTGTAGGTTGAGGAAAATTTGGATCCCAAATGATTTTAGCTCCATTAGGAGTATCTTTTGAACAATCAAGAGCACCCCAGAATCCCATAACAGGTGAGTTGGGCATAGCTCCTGGAGTTAAAATAACACTATCTAAAGTTTCTCCTTGTGGAATTCTACCAACAACATTAGTCTCTACTCCATTAGGAAGAAAAGTACCAGGATACTCCCTTACGTTCACCATCTTCCCTGAATTCTTCATAGCAATTCTCTCAGCTAAAGAATTACCAGCCGGAACAACTTCTACCCTAGGATATTTTTTTTCTGTTTGGTTTAGAGGAATTTGCCCATTCAATAAACCAGACAAATAGGCTCTTTTACCTTCTATATAATTTCTGCTTTGTGCAGCCTGAGCTTCACAGGCACCAATAACCAACAGTCCTGCTAAACCTATCCCACCCATAAATGTAACTAAAGTAGGTACCCAGTTTCCATGAGAATTTTCTTGTCTATACAATGGTGAATGTTCGCCTTCTATTGTTTTAAACATACAAATAAAATTATACACTATGGGGTTTATCATGTCAACTACTTAAAAGTAAAAATTTAAAAGAAAAAAATTGACAATAGAGAGATTGACTGTATAATTCTCTTATTATGTTGCAAACAGTGAGAGATTAATTGGTTTAGGAAAACCAACCGAAGAGCCCTCTGAAGCAGAAATGAGAGCAAGATTAAATATCATTGAAGATCCCCGCAATCCAATATTAAGGCAAAGAATAGCAAAACTTTATTCTCAAGTTGCTTTCAGACCATTTGTATTGTTAGAAAAACCAATGCCTGGCTAGATTCAAAAGTTTTAGATCAATTAGCCATATCATGGAAAAGTAGAGGAAGAAAAGAGAAAGCAGAATCTATGTTTACACTAGACCAAGCAGGTTTGGTTAGATCAAATCGTTATGGCAGAGAACATTTTGAAGGCACCGGAGATCTTTCGCTTGTCAGAAGGAATAGCCGTATAATTGAAAGTTTTCCAATAAATCTGGTTCAGTTTGAAGAAGAAGTACCATATCATAAAGAAACAATATCCAATTACATAGCTGGTTTATTTGAAGGATTTCTTTGTAATCGGGCTGGGTTAGAAGGTTCAATACCTACCAAAGATCGTCCAGTTATTCTTGCTACTTCTATTCCTTTAGCAGCATAATTGCCTCTTGTAGGCTCATAAATTTTAATACACCTGATTATGTGAGCCTATATCAATAAATATAACCTCCATATCTGAGGCTGGGAGATAAACTATACGTATATCCCCTGTAATAGAAAATGCACGCAGTTTCTTCTTAGCACCGGTTAATCCATGATCTTTCAAAATAGGATTTTTAGGATCAGCTTTAAATGAAGTAATTCTTTCTTCTGTTTGCAGGACAAGGTTTTTAGCAGGAGCAATTCTATTTTTGTAAGATTTTTTAAAAAGACGGTGCAGTCTAACCTTCATTTAAATGTTTCATTAAAAGACCTACATCTGTAAATGATTTTGTTTTAACCTTGCCTGACTCTATCTCATCAATGATTTTATTGTATCTTTTAATTGCTTTAGGTGATAACTGAACTGTTGGTTCAAAAGTGATATCAAGCTGTCCAGAGGCAACTTTGACTAAAAACAATCTGACTACCTCCTGCAGCGAAGAAAAACCCATCTTTTCCACAGAAAATGCAGCTTTATCGCGAAGATTTTTATTAATAGGTATTTGTAAAACTGTGTTATTCATACTATTATCATTATATTATTTTGATAATATTTGTCAAGTTCCCTCTTGTAGGCACAAGAACAATCAACTACAATCCCCTCAGAACTTACCACAGGCACAAAATATGCATCTTTTATTTCTTTTGATCCAATTTTTACTTCTAAAAACAGGCCAGTTACCTCTGAAAGTGGCAAGGTTTACAGTGGACAGTTTACTGTGGACAGTAAAAAAAGCAGTAAATCTTTCAATACAAATAAAGCAAGGGGTGACAGCGAGGAGGAGGTCCTGGCGCGTAGCCGCAGGAGCGAAGCGATCGAGGATGCACGACAGGAAACCGAGCTGGCAGGACCCCGAGCAATGGAAAAAATGGAAGTTTCCGACCGTAGCTCTACCACATTTTCACCATGGCAGGGGCAGGCCCAGAAATTCCTGGCTAATCCCCTATTATTTAAACAAATTCAGGCTCTATTTTAAAAAAAGGGTTTCAAAAAAAACCAAAATAGCATTTGCTTTCTTCCTTATTATAATAATGGTCTTTTTCTACACCAGCTTTATCTTAAATGCAGCATATCAGCTACCCTCACCTGACCGGCTAATCTCCTCAAATCAGCCTTTAACAACTGAATTTTATGATAGGAGTGGCAAACTTTTATACAGGCTGTATGAGGGAAGAAACAGATCTCTTGTTCAGTTAGATGAACTTCCCCAACACTTGATTGATGCCACAATTGCAATTGAGGATAAAAATTTCTACAAACATGGAGGGATGGATATTGAGGCAATTATCAGGGCGGCAGTTCACAATTTCAAAAACTCATCTCAGGAAGGAGCTTCCACCATTACCCAGCAGCTGATTAAAAACTCCCTTTTAACACCTGAGAAAACTTATGCCAGGAAGATTAAAGAGATAATTTTAGCAATCTGGGCAGAATCTAAATATTCCAAAAAAGAAATCCTTCAGATGTATTTTAATGAAACCCCATATGGGGGGCCTACCTGGGGAATTAAAGCTGCAGCCAGGGCTTTTTTTAACAAAGAGCCAAAGGATTTAACCCTGGCTGAGGCTAGCTTTTTAGCAGGACTACCAGCTTCCCCTACCCAGTTTTCCCCCTATGGCAGCCGACCTGAGCTGGGGATTGAGCGCCAAAAACAGGTTTTACAAAGAATGGTAGAAGAGAAAATAATTACCCAGTATCAAATGGATCAGGCTTTAGCGGAAAAATTAAACATCCAGCCTTCTCAGGATAATATAAAAGCCCCTCATTTTGTGTTTTATATAAAAGATTTACTAAGCCAAATTTATGGCCCCAGGGTGGTTTCTCAGGGTGGGTTAAAAATTACCACCACTTTAGATTTGGATCTGCAGCAGGTGGTAGAAAAAATTCTCTCAGATGAGGTAAACAACTTGAGTACACTTAATGTTCAAAATGGAGCCGGCATGGTGACTGACCCTAAAACAGGACAGATTTTGGCTATGGTAGGCTCCAAGGATTTTTATGAAGCAAAGTTTGGCAATTTTAATGTGGCTACGTCTTTAAGGCAACCAGGCTCATCTATCAAGCCTATCACTTACGCCAGTGCTTTCAAGCTGGGATATACCCCGGGCAATACCATCCTTGATGCTCCAGTTACCTTTAGAAATGAATGGGGCAGCTCATACTCACCGGTTAATTATGATGGCACATTCCATGGTCCAGTTTCCATAAGACAAGCCTTGGGTTCTTCTTTAAATATCCCTGCAGTAAAAATGCTGGCCACAATTGGGCTACCAAGCATGATCCAAACAGCCAAAGATTTAGGCATCACCACTTTCACAGATCCCAGCAGGTATGGGCTGTCTTTAACTTTAGGGAGCACTGAGGTAAGGCTTATTGAAATGATGGAGGCATACGGGACCTTTGCCAGGGGTGGCAAACTAAATAAGCCTGTAGGTATACTCAAAGTAACAGATTCCTCAGGCAATGTTTTGGAAGAGTACCAGCAGAATGAAAAATGGGCGCTTTCTTCCCAGGTAGCATATCTAATTAACAGTATTTTATCTGACAATGAAGCCAGAAAAATAGCTTTTGGGCTAAATTCGCTGCTCAAATTTCCGGGAGTAGCTGTTAAAACAGGTACATCTGATAATAAAAGGGATAATTGGACTTTTGGCTATACCAGTGATTTTGTGGTAGGGGTTTGGGTGGGCAATAATGATAACTCCCCCATGGATCCCCGTTTAACCTCAGGCATAACCGGGGCTGCCCCAATCTGGAATAAGATCACCCAGGTCCTGCTGCAAATTCATCCCAGTTTAGGTTTTTCCCAGCCTGAAGGGATAAATTTAGTTTCAATTGACGGAAGATCAGATTTTGCTATCTCAGGAAATATTCCAAAGGGACTTACTTTTGTTAAAAAAGATGATACTAAAACAATTTTTTCAGATAGCTTTTCTACCTATGCTACCCAGTCTGCACAACAGACCTCTGTAAAGGAAACTTCTACTAATTAATCAGTCTATTAAACTAAACGGCAGTTGAGATCTTCTAAAAGCTGCAAATGTTCTATCTACTTTAGGGTCTTTTAATCTATCAAACCTATCTTTTATTTTTACATCTGCTGCAACTACTTCAGGCGGCAACTTTACCTTTACCCCTGCTGTAAAACCTGCATTTGACACTGATCGCATAAATTCTTCTATGGTTTGTTTTGCATAGTACAAGATCAAGGCTGAATGTAAATCTCCTCCCGCAGTGATTTCTGCAGTATTAACTGTCTGGTGCGCCAGCAGTAAGCAAAGCATACCTCCATTTGTCATTACCCTACTTTCAAGAGAACTGACTATTCCCCCAATTGCCTCAAAAGCAAGCGGGTCTACCTGGTCACCAAAGATAGAAGCCATATTCATTAACAAACTGCCATACATATGCTTTCTTATTGTTCTGACTGCTCCTACCCTTGAGTTATCAGGCACATCAGCAGGATCAACTGATAAATTAAAGTTTGTTTGTATGAAAAGGCCACCAAGTTTTAAAGCTGTCAAAACCCTTTTTCTTGGATCATCTGCATCTAAACCATCTTTTATGCTTTTTTCAATATATAACTCCGGCTGGGACTGGACTGGCTCACAATAAAATGGTTTTACTTTTTCAGTTGGGAAATAAACTGGTTGTAAAGTTTTTTCCGGAATTCCGAGTATTTGAAAAAGCCTAAAAATAATCCGCTCCTTAAGGATGATTACTCTCTTATCATCTAATTCATCCTGAGATAAATCATGAACTTGGGATGGTTTTGTAACCAGACGGTCTGCTTCTGGTTCAAGAAAGGGATTTACTTTAAACATTACACTGTTAACCAGCTCAACCACTTTTGCTACCCCTTCATTTCCTTTAGGAAACTCAGGCCATCTGAAATTTACTTTGATATCAGCTGACATATTAATCTAAAGTAGAAGTTTGAGGACTACTTGTTTCTTCCGGCAGTCCCACCACAAATACTTCTGGAACACCTCTTTGCTCGCCGCTCACTAAATGACTTACATCCATACTGGTGCCATCAAACCAGCCAAGAGTCAGATGACTTGTTGGTAATTTCATATCACTTTCCTGTGAGGCATCATACTCATCACTGGTCCATGCACCACGGTTGGGCAGTACGCTCTTTACGCTTCTCTATAATATCTGGTTCAGCAGAAGAGTAGGGGGAAACTGCTTTATTAACCGCTTCAACTTCTTGCCTGTCGAATGCTCCTGCTCTACCTACAGCCGTAGATAAATAGATAACATCTGTTGGTACAGTTGGATTAAAACGAAGCTTATCCTGCTCTTTTGGATCCAAAACCCAATCATCCCTCAGTTTAATAACGCCATCTCTTGCCTGTGAAGTAAGCGTTTCCCCACCGGGGATAGTAGTCACATATACCTTTTTGTCATTGACAAAATGTACATTTAAGTGTACATATAATATATGCAGGTTATAACTACAACTGAACTTAGAACAAAATCAAAAGAGCTTGTAAGAATTTTACAGGAGGGACATTCTGTTGATCTGATTCATAGATCAAAAGTAGTTGGTGAAATTAAACCTAAAATTTATGATCCAAAGCCCTTTGATGCAGAAAGCTTCTTAAAGCTTGTTAAGAAGCTCAACCTACCTAAAACTACTCCTGCTCAAAGAGAAAGAAGATATAGAGCTCACCTAATGAAAAAATATGGCAAAAATCTTCATTGACGCCAATATTTTTATTGATCTGGTAGAAAATCGTACTAAATTAACTATTAATGATCTGAATAGTAATGATCTCTTTATTTCTTCACTATCAGCTCACATTCTTATGTATACCTCAAAGAAAAAAGTTCCTTACCCAATTTTATCAGAAATAATTAAACGCTTTTCAGTTATAAATTTTAATTATGATATTTTAGGGAAAGCTTTAACTAGGCCTACTAGTGATTTTGAAGACAATGTCCAGCTCCATTCTGCTGCTGATGCTGATTGTGATATCTTTTTAACCAATGATGCTGGTCTTCTCAAGCTTAAATTCTTTGGCAAAACAGAAATTAAAAATAGTCTTTCACTATAATGTAATAAAGGTGTTTGGGGTATGAACCCAATAATTAGCCTAAAACCTCATCTAGTCTTTGGTTAACAATAAGGCTGGGATCGATATATGTTAATATTGCCTCTCTTCGCTTGGCCAATTCTTCTTTTTCTACTGCTTCTCTTGCCTCTGAAGCCTGCTCTTGCTCAGCCCGTTCTATATTCACCCGGATTATTTCTAGGACAGTCTCCGGATTGATCTTGTCAAAATACCGAATACCCGCCTCTTCAGCAAAGTCACTTTAACACTACCCAGCCTCTTAGGTCTTTTTTGGAAATTTTTATGGGTGAGGTGAGGAAGCGGGTAGAATTACCAATAAAAATTAAGGTTGCATACTTGGCAGTTTCTTTATCTTTCCAATATTCAATTGATTGTGCGATAGCTTCGCCAAATGTTTTTTTGATAGTTTCTATATCTTCCTTTTCCAGTCCGTCAAAAAAGATCACTTTTTTTACCCTAAACTCCCCGATTATATCTTTCCCAGAAGGCTTTATATAAACCAAATCTCCACTGGATATTTGCCCGAATGGAGAAGTTTTTTTCTTGGAAAACCTGCTTTCTATACTTTTTTTGCCGGTTAAAATTAACTCTGCCCCCTCCCCTTTAAAAATAGCCAGATGTTTCATACAGGAATTATACCAGATTTGATAATTAGACCTATAAATTGTATAATCAAACACTTATTATGGCTGAAATAAAAAATTCCTGGCTGCCTGAGGTTTACACAAAATTTTTAGAAACCAGTTCTCTTCTTCAAAGATGGAGAGTACCCCATCGTATCATTTCAATAACAACTATTATTGCAGGCGGAGTAGCTTTTTTTAACCCTGAATATGCAAACTATCTCTATCAACCACAGGTTCTTTTAACTGAAGCTCTAGCTTATATTGCAGCTTATCCTCATGCTAATCTGCCTAACTTTAATATTGGAGGAAGAAGGTTGCACAAGCAGTTGTATGAGGAGGCTTTAGGTATTTTCCGAACTGAAGGTTGGGAAACCAAAGGCGTATCAAAAAACAAAACAATTAATAGGGTAAATAAAGTTTTAGATTATACCAGGGATTTAGCCCCTGTTGACAGCGGGTTTAATCCCAGCCTTGCACCTTCTGAGCGATTTTATTCTTTCCCGAAAACTGAAAAACAATTAGGCAGGTTGAGTAATGCTGACAGGCAGGTTTTAAGAAAAGCCTTAATTTTCTCTGAATCTTTCTGGCAGGAAGCTCCTGGCTATAAAGCTGTGGAAATGGTTAAAGGAATCAAAACCCATCTGGCTATACTATCAAGCGTTGGATATCATTCTTTATTTTAAGCAATCTTCTACTTGATAAATAAGAAGGTTTTCTGATATACTTGACAAATCTCCTCCAATTATGGAGGATTTTTTAATGCCCAATATAATTGGATTTTTAAAAGAGGTTAAAGAAGAATTAGCTAAGGTAGTCTGGCCTTCCAAAGAGCAAACTATCCGCTACACAGTCTTGGTTATTATTGTGGCTGTAGCAGTAGGTTTGTTTTTGGGAAGTTTGGACTATATTTTAACTGGGTTAACTGCCTTTTTACTGGGCAATATTAAAAAATAATTATGAATGATGATAAACAAAGTTTGACGGATGACACCGCTAAGCAAAGCTTGCCTTCTGACGAAGGTCAAAACAATCAAAATAATGACCCTGTCATTCCGAGCAATAGCGAGGAATCTCAAGATTTAAAGACAGAAGAACCTAGAGATCCTTCACTTGCAGAGTCGGTTCAGGATGACAAAAGTGTAGCAGACCAAAATCAACCACAGGCTGAAAATACTGAAACTCCAGTACAGACAAAAGCATCATCCTCTACTGAAGAGGCGAAGTCAGATGCAGTCAAAGCAACTGGTGAAGTTGAACAACCCGTCATTGCGAGCGAAGCTCGCGCTAACGCACTGAAGCAATCTGATTCAGAAAAAGAGATTGCCACGGAGCCTGCGGCTCCTCGCAATGACGAACAAAAAGATGAAAGTTCAAATGACAACCCAAATGCCAAATGGTATGTAGTCCATACTTACTCCGGGCATGAAAATAAAGTGGCTGTAACTTTAAAACAAAGAATTGATTCAGAGCACCTACAGGAGAAAATACTGGATGTTTTAGTACCTGTACAGGATAAAATTGAAATTAAAGGTGGCAAAAAAATAACAATTAAAGAAAAAATCTTCCCGGGTTATATTCTGGTTAAAATGGTCTTAGATGATGCTTCCTGGTTGGCTGTGCGGACAACCCAGGGTGTAACAAGCTTTGTGGGCATGGGTAACAAACCCACCCCTATTTCTGAAGCTGAGGTACAAACAATTGTCAGGTTTACCCAGGAAGAAGCACCGGTTTATAAACAGGTATTCTCAGCTGATGATACTGTTAAAATTGTGGACGGGCCTTTTGCAGATTTTATTGGTAAAGTTGATAGTGTAGACGGCGAAAGAGGCAAAGTGAAGGTACTTGTATCTATATTCGGCAGGGAGACTCCTGTAGAATTGGATTTCTTACAGGTACAGAAGATTTGAATAATTTTAAATTAATAAACTATGGCTAAAAAAGTAAAAACATATATAAAATTAACCATCCCGGCAGGGGTGGCTACTGCTGCTCCTCCAGTTGGTACAGCCTTGGGTCCTCATGGACTCCCCATTATGGAGTTTGTTAAGGCTTTTAACGAAAGGACTGAAGCCAAAAAAGGTAATTTGCTGCCTGTGGTGATCACAGTTTATGAAGATAGGACATTTTCTTTTATCACCAAAGAGCCTCCAGTTGCGGAAATGATCAAAAAAGCAGCTAATTTAGAAAAAGGCTCTGGTGAAGCTATGAAAAAGCCGGTTGGTACCATAACTCACGATCAGGTAAGAAAAATTGCTGAGGCTAAATTACCTGATTTAAATACTAAAAATGTGGAAGCAGCCATGAAAATAGTAGAAGGAACAGCACGCTCTATGGGCGTCAAGATAGGAGCATAAACCATGGGACGTCCAAAGATTAAAATTATAGATGATTCTCAACCAGAGGTTAAGATCAAAGATCAAAGATCAAAGATCAAAACTTCTAAGGTGGAAGGTGAAGGGAGGCTGACTCCGAACGCAGCGAACCCTAGAGTCGCCGAAGGCGAGCGTACCCGAGGCGATGAGCCGCAGGGCGTAAGCACCGAAGGTGCAGTTGGTGAGCAAGAGAGTGGGTCTGTCGACCGAAGCGAGCAGAAAACAGAAGCAAAAGAGAAAAAACCTCAAAAGCCTGGAAAAAGGAAAAAAGTAAGAAGCAAAAAATACCAAGAACTTACTAAAGATTTAGATAAATCAAAAACTTATCCTCTTTCTGAGGCAGTTGACATGGTTAAAAAGCTAAATTATACTAAATTTAATGCCACCCTTGAGGCACATATAAATACAGTGCAAACAGGTTTACGCGGTTTAGTCTCCTTACCTTTTGTCACTGGAAAAAAATTACGCATCTTAGCCTTCGGTAAAGGCGCTGAAGATTCTGGCGCAGATATTTTTGGTTCTGATGAGGCAATTGAGGAAATTAATGAAGGTAAAGTTAATTTTGATCTTTTAGTAACTACCCCTGACTGGATGCCTAAACTGGCCAAAATTGCCAGGATTTTAGGCCCCAGAGGTTTAATGCCTAATCCTAAAAATGGCACTATTACAACTGATTTGAAAAAAGCAGTAGAAGGGTTTCAGGCTGGAAAAACAGAGTATAAAACAGAATCTAAAGCTCCTGTTATCCATATCGGGCTTGGGAAACTAGACCAGCCTACAGAGGAACTTTCTGCCAACATTAAAATCCTGCTTCAAACAGTAGGCAAAACTAAAGTTAAAAAGCTAAGCATTTCCCCCACCATGGGACCTAGTGTTAAGGTAGATCTCAGTAGCCTCTAAACTTTTTTCTGGCTGAATAAAGCTTAATATATCCAGACAAACTTTGCTGCTTATTACCTTCGGAAATATTCTGCATCCCAGATCTGGCTGCCTGTTCCATCTGATCCTTAGTCCTGGATTTATAATCTATCCACCTTTTACAAAATTCAATAGTATAATCATAAATTGGAACTGTCACTTTATACGCTAAAAGGTATTCATACCCGGCTTTTTTACTCCCCTGATCTACCTGATTTCCCATATCCCCCTAATTACCCTTCCTAAATGCTTTTTTAAAAATTAAGCCTAAGTCCAATTTTAAGCTAAAGATAGAGATCAACCCAAAAACTATCACGAACAAAGCTGTGGCCATATGCCACAAAACAATCATGGCTGAAGCTAAATTGGGATTTATCCCAAAAACTCCAGATAAAATTAAGGTTCCGGATGCCTCAGCTGATCCTACATACCCAGGAGCTGCCGGGACAAGATAAGTTAAGGCAGAAAGAAGTTGCCCTAAATACATTTTTAGAAAGCCTTGAGTTTGTCCTAAAGCAGAAAAAGTATAATACCAGATAGCACTGTCAGCCCCATAAGCCAAAATTGTTAATCCCAACATTAAGCTTAAATCTTTTGGGTGTCTTCTTAGAATAGAAAATGACTCCAGAATGAATGATGTAAATCTTTCAAAGTATATCTTAATATGCTTTTCTATAAGTAGAGGTATCAGAAATTTAACCATTTTTCGGGAAAAATCCTTTTTAAATACTGCCAGGTAAGTTAAAATTAAGGCGCTTACTAATATAACAGTTATAATCATTATAATTGTTATATTGAGAGAGGTCGGAATTACCACTAAAAGCAATACAGCAACTGCCAAAACTGCCAGGAAATCTACAAACCTGTCCATAAACACCCAAATTATGGCCTTTCCCAAAGGTATATTGTAGCTGCTGTTTAAAAATACCCCTTTGGCAATCTCCCCCATCCTGATGGGGATAAAAAAGTTTAAAATCATTGCTGCCCCATTTAAAAATATCAAATCTTTTAAGCTAATTTTTTGAATTTCAGAAAGGAAAATCTTAAGTCTGAGGGCCCTGATCACAGGAGATGCTAGCATAAATACAAATACAGGGATTAAACCTATTTTATTTACTCCAGATATGGCAGATATAATCTCAGGTAAATTAACAAAACGTGACCATATAAAAATTAAAGCTAGACCTAAAACAGTATTAAACAGGATTTTTATCATTTACATATTGTAGTACAATTATTTTATGTTCTCTAGCCTAAAACTTAAATTACTACTTGGGCTTTATGTATTTATATTACTCTCCATACCGGTTGGAGCATATTTGGCCTCACAACACCAATCCACAAAAAGCAGTGCCCAGGAAAATACCAGTAAGCCCACTGCCAAACCAACCCTTAAACCAGCCAGCACTCCTAAATCTCCTGCTAAAGAGCTTTTATCAGCCTCAGAAACTAACCTGAACAAAACCTCTCCTTCTCCTTCCCCTTCTTCTGAGGCCTCATCCCCCACTATTGCCAGCTCTTTTGGCCCAACTTTATCTCTTAAGGCCGCTCTTGAGGGAAGAAGTACTGATCAATCAACCAAATTGTTTGTGGGAATACTGGAGGGAAGTATAACCCAAAACCCCAAATTTTTGCTCTCATTTACCATAAATTTGCCAAAAGATGGTACATATTCTAACCTTTCTTTGGCAGGCTTAACCTCAGGCAATAGGTATACAGCCATACTTAAAGGCTCCTCACAAATAGCAACAGCTTCAGCCTTTACCATGTCACCCACTGTAACAACATTGAATTCAGGGGCGGTTATTAACATGCTCTCAGGAGATTTAAATGAGGATAATGTGATAAATTCTCAAGACTACTCTATTGCCAGGGCAGCGCTAAATTCTACCCCTGCTTCCAAAAACTGGAATGCCAATGCTGATTTGAACAAAGACAAGGTTATTAATCTTTTTGATTTGGCAATTATAAACAAAAATATTGGACAAGCAGGGGCAACAGGAGCCTGGACTTCCCCTATACCCAAAGTCTCCACCCCTTCTGCAAGCCTTGATAATCCTCTACCTATTGGCGGCCCAGGGGGATCATCATCAGGTCATCAGCAAGCTGTAACCTCCGGTTATTGGATCTGGGTTCCTCAATAGTCTTTATCTCATAGTTTCTTGACATTAGGCCGATAGTCTGTTATACTACTTGGCTTAATGAAATATAAAGTCGTTTTAAACACTTTTATTGTGCTCCTTTTAGGAGCTCTACTTTTTACCCAGCTTAATGTAGCAGCTGTTTTAGCTGTGGATAATAATCCTATAACCTCTGCAATAACAAGCGCTATTAATGATATCACTAACCAAAATCCCACATCAACCCTAACTCCATCTCCAACACCTCAACCCAGCTCTAACCCTGCACCTGTTACTACACCTGTAGTTAACCCAACACCAACACCAACACCAACCCCAACTCCAGAGCCTCCAATGACAGCTCCTATCCCAAATCCTACCCCAACTCCAGCACCTGTAACTAGCCCTGTAACTAACCCTACACCGCAACCTGGTTCTACTCCTGTAGCAACCGCTCCTATTACAAACCCAACCCCACAGCCTACACCTTCTGCTACCCCAACCCCTGCTAATCCAGGCATAACTTTAACTCCTTCAAATAGTAAAGTTAAGGTAGCAACTGATTCAGGCAATTTAAATATCAGTATCCCAAGTAATGTCAGTGAACCTAAGTTGGATCTAACTGATCTGAAAATAACCAGCCCTACTGCTGTTTCTGTGATCTTAAGCAGTATTGTTAATATTGTTAAAACAACCAATTTAGGTGACATTCAAGTTCAACTCCCTCAGGGAATAATGATCTCCGGACCAGCTTTATGGGATGGTAATTTAAACATGCCAACTATCCTACTCTCCTCAACAGTTACCCCTCCAGCTGAAGCCGGAAAGATTAATACTGTTACAGGAGTAATTGAAATAGGTGCAAATGATACTTTTTTAACTTTGGATAAAGCAATCAGAATTTTAATCCCCGGACAAACCAATAAATTAGTAGGATACAAATCTGGCACTAACTTTAGCAAAATTGCCCAAATTTGTAACAGCGATTCCCAAACAGTTGGAGACAATCTGGAGGGAGCTGGCAACTGTTATATAAATGTAGGCTTAAGTTTAGTTGTCTGGACCAAACACTTTACTAAATATGTAACTTATACAGAAAGCGCCCAGACATCCTCATCCTCAAATTCAAACTCTGTTTTAGCTCCTATAGATCCAAAATATGGCTCTCAAGCTCCAATTTGTGGAGATTCCAAACCAACCTCTACTCCTAGAATAATCTCTGCTGCTTCAGTTGAACCTAATACAGTAGTTATAAACTGGAGTGGAGCAAATGATCCGGTAAGTTATTATTTAATTGCTTATGGAACTAAATCAGGCAAAATGGAGTATGGTAATCCAAATGTGGGTGATAAAACTACCAGATCCTATAAGATTAAGAACTTATCAGGCGGACAAACTTACTTTTTCAAAGTTAGAGCCGGAAATAATTGTATGCCTGGTGAATTTTCAAATGAAGTTAAAGTATTAGTTTCAGGAGCTAAGTTAAACACTAAAGAAGCTGATGGTTTTAAAGCAGGAGTTTTAAGCACTAAAACCTCAAGTTCATCTAGTGAGATTAACTTACCTTTTAAATCAATTACTTATGCAAACCCTGCAAGATTCATTACTGAATCCACCAATTTTATAACGAAAATATTCAGGCTTTTCACTCACTTATTCAAATCCTAACTTTCTGCTAATATTAAGTTATGGCTTTTTTAGTTGTATTCCTTTTGTTTTTCCTGCACATTATTGTAATTCCCATAGGCATCTCCCCTTTTGAAGCACCAAAAGTGATGATTGCTGAGATAGTTATTGATATATTACTGCTTTTAAAAATAATCAGCTTCAAAAAAGAGTATCTTAAAACCCTTATTCACCCTCAAGCAATCTTCATTGGGATACTTTTACTACTTTCTTTGGACCAGAAATTTTTATTCAATCCTCAAGGCTCTTTTTTTGGCAATCCTTACAGGCTGCAGGGAGTATTTTTATTCTGGCATCTTTTAGCTTTTTCTTGTCTTTCAAAAAACTTAAATCTGGAAAAATTGATTAAAACCTTTTCTCCTTTTTCTTTAATTTTTCTGTTGATGGGAACTGTAATTTTAGGAGTTAATCAAAACAACAGAAGCTTTGGAACTTTGGGTGAACCTAATGCCCTCTCAGCTACAGCTGTTTTTATCTTTCCTTTTATCTTTTTTACAAAGAATCTGTTTTTCAAAATTGGCTCAATTTTAGCAACCATTCTCATAATACTGCTTTCCGGCTCCAGAGCAGGCGTGATTGCCTTTTTTATTCAAACACTCTTGATACTCATGCATTCTAAATTCAAAATTTCCATCCAAAAATCTGCTTTTCTCTCCCTTATCTTAATTTCCCTAACCCTTAGCCTGCCTCTTACCCAGAATTTAAATTGGTTTGAAAACAGAAGCCAGGTTTGGCAGTCTGCTTTTTACTCAGGTCTTACTTCTCCTATATTAGGACACGGCTTCGGTAATATTCAAAACCCCATTCACCAGACTGCTATAAAGCTAAACAGCCCAATCCAATACCAGGTGGTTGATTCATCCCATAATTTCCTGCTGGATTTTTTCCTTCAGGGAGGATTGGTGGGATTAATCTGTATATTGATCTTAATAGGATTAAGCCTACAAAACTACATCAGGAATAAAAAATTAATGGAGCTGACAGCTTTTCTGGGGCTTACTACAACCATGCTTTTTAACCCTGTTTCTGTGGTTAACTTACTGGCCTTCTGGTGGCTGATTGGCCAGGGATCAGATTAGAAAAATTCTGTCTTGCAAATTTATTTTGTTTAGGTTAAAATATCTTCTGCTTAAGACAGTAGGTGCCTAACTAAATCCTACTTGAAGCAAAAAATGCCAAAAACTAGAATACAAAAAGAAGAAGCAGTAGTAAAATTAAAAGAGAAGCTTGAAAAAGCTAAGGCTTTGGTTTTTGCAGACTATAAAGGCCTAACAATGAGCCAGCTTTCTAATTTAAGAGATAAGCTCAGGGAGCAAAATGCTGAGTTTACTATTACCAAAAACTCTCTTTTGAAACATGCCATGCCTAATGTTGATACTGAAGGCCCAACAGCAACCTTGCTTGCTTATGATGATCAAATATCTCCTATTAAAATCTTAGTTAAAGCTTTTAAGGATTACGCAATTGGCAAGGTTAAGTTTGGATTTTTAGGAGAAGATGCACTGGATGAGGCCAAAATTATTCAACTCTCCGCTTTGCCTTCTAAGGATGAATTAAGAGCCAAAACAGTTGGGGTACTAGTTGCTCCGCTTTCTGGAATGATTTCTGTCCTGCAAGGTAATTTAAGGAATCTGGTATATGCATTGAGTGAATTACAAAAACAGAGGGGGGGTGTTTAATTTATGGCAGACGAACCAGTAAAACAAGCAGAAGAAGCTAAAGAGGCAGCTGCAGAAGTTAAGGAAGAAGTTAAGGAAGTGAAAGCAGAAGCTCCAAAAGAGGAGAAGAGTCTAAATGACTCTTCGAGTAAAAAAGCCTCAAAAGAGGTTTCTAAAAATCTTTCTGAGATTATAGAAAAAATAGAAAAGCTTTCAGTTTTGGAATTAGCTGACTTAGTTCATGCACTAGAGGATAAATTTGGTGTTAGCGCATCAGCTCCAGTAGCTGTTGCAGCTGCAGGTGCAACTCCAGCAACAGGAGAACCAGTAGAGGAAAAAACAACATTTAATGTTATTCTTTCAGGTGCAGGAGCAAACAAAATTGCAGTTATTAAAGCTGTAAGAGAGCTTGTCCCAACTTTAGGGCTTAAAGAGGCCAAGGATTTGGTAGAAGCAGCTCCAAAACCAGTTTTGGAATCAGTAAACAAGACAACAGCTGAAGAAGCAAAGACAAAGCTTACAGCTGCAGGAGCAACAGTAGAATTACAGTAAATCAGTATATCGGTGGGTCAGTGCGTCAGAAAATTGCCGATCCACCGAAATACCGACTCACAGATACTCTGACCTATTGACACCCATTGTTTTGTTATGATATACAAAGAGACACAATGGCTGAAAAGATATCACTTGAGAATTTACCTGATTTATTGACTGTTAAAGAAGTAGCTGATGTTTTAAGAGTTTCTCCTTTAACTATCAAAAGATGGGGTAAAAGAGGAAAGTTACCTGCTATTAGAATAAACTCCAGAGGTGATAGAAGATATAAAAAGGAAGCAGTCTTATGGTTACTGGGAATTACACAGAAAACCAACTCAATCTAAAATTTAGCACTTTAGTGCTCACTTCTGCTAATTGATTTAGAATATGTTGTCAGAGAGCTAAAAACTATTCTGTAGTTATCTGTGGATGTAATTTGTAGTTAGGGTTTTGCTCAAAGCCTACTTCCCCTTTTTTCTCTACTATATAATAGGCCAAACCATGCTTTTTAAAGATCGGTTTTGAGTTTATGTATTTTGAATCTATATTAATATTTCCAACAACCACCAAAAATGTTTTACCCACATTAACCAGACACATTGCCCAATCTGCAGGAATTCCAACTTGTCTTCCTTGAGATAAAGTTACAATCTTAAATTCTTTAGCTTCACCTATCTCATCATTTCTCTGCATTACCAAAACTCCCTGCCCATAAAGACATTGATATACCTGTACTCCGGGATAAGAGCTGAGATATCCTTCTGTTTTATTAAACTCCTCCCCATTCATACCTTGGGAAATTATAAATATTGCCTGATTTTCTCCTTTTATAATTGAGTAAGGTTGTTTTATTTGAGGTTTTATTCCTGCCATATAGACTAACTTTAAATTCTCTGCAGTTTTGGTTAAGATCATATTTTCAGAGTAGCATAAACAAATATTTAATTAAAGCCAATTGTCTTTTTATTCTCCAGGGTTGAACAACAAGCCTGAATAACCACTCAAAACCTATCTTTCTGATAAAAACTGGTGCACGGGGTACTTTCCTAGATATATAGTCAAAGGCTCCTCCCACTCCCATGGCTACTTTAACAGGAATCTTTTCCAGATTTTTAGCAATCCACTTTTCCTGCTTAGGAGGACCAAAGGCCACGAAGAGGATATCGATACTCTCGTCATTGCGAGCCCCGAAGGGGCGTGGCAATCTCTTTTTAGATTGCTTCGTCGCTTCGCTCCTCGCAATGACGTCTCCATTCTTATCCACTTCTCCTCCACTATCTGCAAAATTAACCTTCAGTTTTGGATACTTTTTTAATAAGCGCTCTTTTACTTCTTTTGCTACCTGATCCCTACCTCCTAAAAAGCCTATTGTAAAGCCCTTTTCTGCCGCCATTTTTACCAGCTCCTCCATTACATCAACTCCGGGAGTAGTATTTTCTATATCAGTTGCCAATTTTAAACCCACCCCGTCCGGTATTGCCAACTCAGCATTATTGATGATATTTTTTAGCTCCAAATCTTTTTGCGCCATTACCACTATTTCAGGGTTTGGGGTAACAATGTAGTGTTTCCCGTCTTTTTTTAACCACTCCTCCACTTGGTCTACTACCTGTAGAATATCAACATCATCAATTTTAACCCCTAAAATATTGACTTTCATATCTTCATATTATCATAATAAATATATGCCTGCCCAAATCAGAAAACAAAGTGGCTTTACCCTGGTTGAGCTTTTAGTAGTTATATCCATAATAGCTATTTTATCTGTAATAGGAATTACTGTTTTTAGCGGAGTCCAAAAATCTGCCAGGGATGCCAGAAGAAGGGCAGATATTGACTCTATAACTAAAGCTTTGGAAGTAAATATAGATCCAGCTGGAAAATATGGTCCATTAAAAGATGAATTTTTTGCATCTGGAAAGATGCCTTCTGATCCCATAGGTCCTGCTAATGGAATTTGTGGCAATCAAACTCCACCTCAAACATCATATGACCATGAATGTAATTATTATTCAAGATCATCTAATACACCTGGTTATTATAGTGCACCAGATGGAGGCCTTTCAGTAGGTTCTCTCTCCAAAGTTAGCCAATGGACCATCTGTGCCCATCTTGAAACTGGTGATTACCCAAGGTATTATTGTAAAAAAAGCACTCAGTAATTAAACTCCTTCTAGTACCTCTAGAGTTTCTCTAGCACATTTTTCCCAACTAAACTTCCTGATATTCTCAAATCCTTTTTTGATTATTTCCATCCTCAATTCTCTATCTTCCTCACACCATCTACTATATCATCTACCTTTAATCCTAAAACATATTTTTTCACAAGTGTTATAATTTTATTGTACTATGTCTGCCCAATCAAACCAAGTTAAAGGTTTTACCCTGGTTGAACTTTTAATAGTAATCTCCATTATAGCCATTCTTTCTGTAATTGGGATTACTGTATTTAGTGGAATCCAGAAAGGAGCCAGGGATGCCAGAAGAAAGGCGGATATTGACTCTATAGCTAAAGCTTATGAGGTTAAGTATTCTGCTATTGGTACTTACCCGGGTTTAACAGATAATGATTTTGCAGGAAGAAAGATTCCTACCCCTTATGAAGGTGGTTCATACTTTGTGGCAGGGCCGAATGCTACTCCGCCAACAAATAAAAGCTATGCTGTTTGTGGATCATTGGTTGATGATAATCAGTGTTTTTCCTCATCGTCTTCATGCTTCTGCAAAACTTCCTCACAAGGGGAAGCTATAGATACTTTTTCTTTGGGAAACCCAGTCCAAAATGGTAGTTTTGAAACAGATAGTAATAATGATGGTTTGGCAGATAATTGGACTACTTATAGGGCTGTGAATTCTGTTGCTTTAGTATCATCGCCTGCTCCTGTTGATGGTAAATTTGTCCAAAAGGTGGTTATTAACAGATGTTGTTATTCAGGTATAGAGCAAACAGTTACCAATCTTAAACCATCTACTACCTATAAGGAAACAGGTTGGATGTATATGGAAAGCGGACATGGCCCATGTACTTCAGTCGGTGTAGGTATGCAAGGGCCAGGAGGAGAAACATTTACTGGTTGCGATAGATTAGATCAGTGGGTTCAACTCACTCTAACAGGTAAATCAGATTCATCAGGTAACTATGGTATAGATTTTCAAAACTGGACTGATAATGCAGTATTTTATGTTGATGCAGTCAGATTAGAAGAGGTAAAATGAGGATATTAATTAAAAAATCAGGTTTCACCCTGGTTGAACTTTTAATTGTGATTGCCATTATTGCTGTTTTATCTATAATAGGAATTACCATATATTCAGGCATCCAGAAAAATGCCAGGGATTCCA
>JGI1358J11329_10000497_pt1 | contig 35111 bp, 40 predicted proteins | sample Subgroupgradi54m_FD_11329 | JGI IMG/M metagenome (IMG submission 11329)
AAAAATAAAAGCACCCATACTTGGTGCTTTTATTTTTGGAGCCGTTGTTGAGGAAAGAGGTCAGTAAAACGTGTTTAGTTTTCCCGTGGCGGAAATAGCGAATGTACTCATGAGCGTTAAAACCGAGGGGTTTTAAAACCGAAAGTGAGTGAAGCGAACGAAGGTTGACTACGGCTCCACGTTTAATCTATCGCAACTATTTTACTGGGCGAATGATGTCCGCTAATGAGACGTACGGAAGTATTCGGATACGCTTCGCGAATAATTTCTAAGACACGAGTATTTGCGCGATTCATCTCTGCTTCTTCCCTTACCCACACATGCCAAGAATTCTCTGAAGTCTTTTCCACTATCTCCTTCTTTGCGCCAGCAATAACTTTAAGCTTTAAGTACATCTTTCTTTCCTATTTTGTTTTCCTTCTTGGTTCGATACTCGTCAATCAACTTATGATTTCCAGAAAGAAGAACTTTAGGCACTCGATATTTTTTACTTTTATACTCGTAGATTTCCGGACGAGCATATGTCTCATGGCTTGCAATTCGACTTTCTTCGAGAGAATTTTCATCATTAAGCACGCCACTTATATGACGAGAGATAGTATCGATACACACCATTGCAGGAAGTTCTCCGCCAGTAAGCACATACGGTCCAATAGACCACTCTTCTGCTTTGAGGATTTTCTTCACGCGCGCATCAATGCCTTCATAACGTCCACAAATAAAGATAACGTCGGTGTATTTCTTAGCCGTTGCTTTCGCAATAGTATTAGTAAACTGCTTTCCACCTGGACTAAAAATAATTACCTTTTCTTTAACATTCTTTTTGCGAGCAAGTTTCTTATTGATTGATTCTACGCATCTGATAAGCGGATCAACCCACATAACCATTCCTGGTCCTCCACCATATGGCTTACCATCAACTCTTCGATGCTTATCAATAGTAAAATCGCGAAGCGCATAGGTATGCACTTCGAGTAGTTTGTTTTCAATCGCCCGAGAGATGATTGATTCTGCAAAATAGCTCTCAAACATCGCTGGGAAAATAGTCACAACGTGAAATCTCATATCTTGACAGTATAACAAAAATGTATCAGTATGTAAATCAACCCGTTCACAACCAGGAGATGAACATGACTATGAAGAAACTGAGAGAGGTCAAACTGGCTGCAGTAATCGCCGAAACCAACGCAAGCCTGTGGTACAAGGAGGTACTCACCGAAATTCAGGCAGGCTTGAAAAAGAACGGTCTGGAACAAGGAGAAGACGACGCGCTCATCAACCTTGCAGCACAGATCATCCTAAGAATGGAACAAAGTGCGGCATTCCTGAAATCCCTGGACCTAGTTGCCCTTCCTCCTGGCAACAGAAAGCAATAGAGCCAACCCTTCCTACGCAAAAACCGCCCACGGGCGGCTTTTTCTTTTACAAAATCCAATCTGGTAAAAATTTCTTAAACTGTTTTAGATGCTAGGCACACAGAATTTTTGCGACTAAGGCGTACAAAGAAATATGACGCATGGAGAAAAAATTCTATGCAACAACGCAGATGAAATAGTTTTAGATATTTTTCAAGTCGTTCATCACGGCATCAACGTCAGAGGTGTCATAGTGACTCTGCCCCCCAATCATCTCCTCTTCCTTCTCAGCTGGACGAGCACTACCCTCGCGACTTACTCCTCCTTCACGCCCTGCTGGTTCATTGATCTTCAAGTTTACGCGAGCATTATTCTTCATACCAACTACACGAAGAAGCGTACGAAGCGCTTTTGCTGTCGCACCATCACGACCAATAACCTTTCCCATATCATTCGGATCTACATCAAGAGTGATTAACACACCCATCTCATCTACCCTTCTTTCGACTTTCACGCTTTCAGGAACATCAACCAGAGCTCTCACTACATACTCAACAAATTCTTGGTCTTTCATATCATTATTGTATTGTTATAGTTTCAGTTTAGCAGTCGTAACCGGATTAGTAACAAAGTTATCCACGGGAGTGGCAACAAAACAAATACTATGCTGCCTTAGCTTCTTTTTTTGCGATTGGCTTCTTTCTAGATAAAACGTTTATTTTCTTTCCTTCAATAATTTTTTTCGTAATAAGTAAGTTGTGAACAGTAGGAGAAGCTTGTGCTCCAACTGACATCCAATGCTTCACACGGTCAGCTTTCGCTTCGAAAATTCCCTGCTTAACATTATAAAAACCAAGGATCTCAGAAAACTGAGAAGTCTTTGGCTTGCGAGTTTGTTCAGCCACGATCAAACGGAAAAATGGGTCGTTCTTTCGTCCTGTACGCTGTAGTCTGATTTTTAACATAAGTAGAAAGATTATACCACAATGGGAGAAAAAAGAAAACCCTACAACACCTTTCGGCATTATAGAGCTCAGTTTCTTGGCATCGACAAAGCATCTGCTACTGGGCATGTGGCATCCTTGCCTCCTTTACATTCGTAGCTCTGGAATTCCACAGCCTTCAAAACAGGAATAGGACAGCTTAAGGTCCCGTCATACGAGCCGGTCGATGTGTACCTAAGTGGACACGGGTGACCCTGCTTGTTGTAGCTTTTCTCAGCCAAATAGATTCGAATCATCTTCTCTCTTCGTTCTGGATTCATCAACTACTCCTCTTAGAGATGGGTACTGGTCTTATTTATTTTACGCTTCCATCAACTCGTAGTCAATTACACGTAAGTCCAGGTTGGCACTTTTCACTTTAATTTTAACTGGAGTCCCGATTTTCCACTCTATACCGGTACGCTCTCCGAAAATACGACCTCCCTTTTGGTCATAATTAAAGAAGTCCTCGCCTAAATCACGCAAACGAATCATGCCTTCGCATTTGCTTTTCTTTTCTTCGACATACAAGCCCCATTCTGACACGCCAGAAACCATGCCTTCGAAGCTCTGACCCAAACGATAGCTCATGTATTCCACCTGCTTATATTTAATGCTTCCGCGCTCTGCATCAGAGGCTTCTTTCTCACGGCGAGATGCCTTGATACAAAGCTGTTCGTAATATCCGCGTTCTTTTTCTTGTGGAAAATCTTTTGTAAGTACACGCATAAGGAGTCGATGTGTGAGCACATCAGGATATCGACGAATAGGAGATGTAAAGTGAGAATAGTAATCAAATGCGAGGCCATAGTGTCCTATATTTTTGGTACTATAAATCGCCTTTGCCATAGAGCGAGTGATATGAACCTGGAGCAGCGGCTTTTCTGGCCTGTCACCCATTTTGGCAAGCAATTGATTGAGATCCTGCGACGGGATGAGACCATCCATAAACCGCACATTATATCCAAGTCCTCGGATATAGAGATCAAGATCATGCATGCGATCGGCATCCGGCTTATCATGAATACGATACACGCAAATTGCCTTACCTTCACCATTCACCTTTTCCTGTTCTTGTGTGATAAATTTACTTACGTATTTATTTGCCAAAAGCATGAACTCCTCGATCAATTTGTTCGTATCGCCTCGCTCTTTTACGTATACATCAACAGGTACTCCCTTTTCGTCTAATTTAAATTTTACTTCATCTGTTTCAAGCGAAAGCGCCCCAGCTGCAAAGCGCGCTTTGGTGAGTTTCTTTGCGACTAGATTAAGAATATTTAATTCTTCATAAAAATCACCTTGCTTAGTATCAAGTGTCTTCTGAGCGTCTTCGTAGGTGTATCTGCGGTGTGAATTGATAAGCGACCTACCATACCATTCGCCATGTACTTTTCCTTCATCATCAATTTCAAACACTGCAGACATCACCAGGCGGTCTTGCCCTTGTACCAAAGAACATAGGTCGTTTGATAGCACTTCCGGAAGCATAGGAATCACGCGATCAACCAAGTACACAGAAGTCTCGCGAGCAATCGCTTCTTCATCAAGCGCCATACCGGGCTTCACATAATACGAGACGTCTGCAATGTGAATCCCAACTTCATAATGACCATTATCGAGAGTTTTAAATGAAATCGCATCGTCAAAATCTTTGGCATCAATTGGATCGATTGTGAATGTTGGCACATCTCTGAAATCTCGACGATCTTTCTTATCCTCTTCTGTAATGCCACGGTCAGAAATCGCATGCGCTTCTTTATTTACCTCATCTGCGTGCTTGTCGCTAAAGCCACGCTCTAAGGCATATGCCATCATTTCGGCGTCATTATCTCCTGGATGACCAAGCACTGTAGTCACTTTACCGATCGGAGATTTTTTCTGATCTGACCATTCGGTGATGGCGACAATTACTTTCATACCTGATTCTGCACCATTAAGTTCCTCTTTTGGAATCAAGATATCGGTATACATTTTTTTATCCTGAGGTACAAAGAAGTGAATTCCTTTTTCTTCTTCAATAATTCCAGCGTACCCTACGCGAGCTCGTTCAATAATCTTAGAAACTTTTCCATAAAGTTCCTGTTCCCCTTTCTGATTTGTCTGCTTACCAAGAAGCTCAACTTCTACTGCATCTCCGTGAAGTGCGGTGTGCAGGTTATCGTGTGTAACAAAAATAGCACCATCGTGCTCAAGTTCTAGTACTCTCACATAACCGTCTTTCTTAGAAGTTATTGAGATATTTCCTGTATAAAGTCGTTGCATAGTACGGAGTATTATATCAAAAAAAATAGAAGGTCGCATCTCGCGGCCTTCAAATGATTTCCACGATAGACCGATCGCACACCATGCAAAATAGTCGTGGAGGCACAGCCTCATCAGGTGCAAGTCTCCTAAGCAAATGACCACACACCAACTTGAAACCGGTGTGATTGATCACAGGCTTCTCGCACCTCTGACATACTGCGGTGTTTAAAACAAAAATCGAATCTATTTGGCTCAGTGACACTTCGTAAGGAGCTGCTACCATGTTCCACCTTCCTTTCTTTGTGGTATTACCACAAGCGTACCACTAAACTTTGTATACATGAGAAAGTTATGCACTGTCAAAAAATAAAAAATGCCGGGCGCAGTGCCGGCATGAGTCGGAACCTAGTTCCGACCAAATGCGTCAGGATCATAGTCCCGACCACAAACTGAACAGTAGGACCGAGTTGCTTTCATGACAGGTTTTCCGCTTTCGACAGAGATCTCGTCTGTTACGACAAAGTCCTGCAGAAGCTCACCCAAACACTTCCTCGACTTATCCTGTGTATCGCGGAGAATGCACAGGAACCCTGTCTTTTCACCAATCTTTCGCTCCATCTTCTATCTCCTTTGATTTCCGATGCAAATATAGTACATCTTTATTGTATTAATGTCAAATAATTTATTTTCCAATAAGGATAAAATATGATAGTGTAAACACGGATCGGGGCGCCGGGAAGCGCAGTTAATCATTTGTGTGATCCAAACCGTTAGATAGAGAAGTAAGACTGTGTTGTTGCGGTCTCTCGACAAAAAAAGTTCATCATAGTAATCCTTCCATGTGGAACAACACACATGAGGAGGTAGTGGTGAATAGGAGGTTTGGCCTCCCTATAGCGCAAGCTATTCGCAGCGGAATACTCGACTCCGCCTTGACGTTGTTCACCGCTCTTCCCAGTCCTGGGCGTGTGGTGCACCTCGCGAGGGGGGCGAGAATGCTCGGCAGGGGCAATCCATGCCGGCAGGAGTCAGCCGCGCGCTGCCTACCCTATCAAATGATGCTTCCCGGCACCAATAGGCGGTACTATGTTCCTTAACATTTAACTTTGGAGAACCGTATGCGTACAAGTAAGCGCGCGGTTCTTCAGAAACCGCAGACTACGTACGATCCACATACCCTTGTAGGACAAGTGGGAGGACGTCCACAGCTGGACTTTTTCTGGAAGGAAGTGTCGGGGAAAATGCGAATCATCGGCAGCCCCAACAAACCAATGGAAAAGCTCCACGAGCTTTTCGGTAACGATCTGCGAAATGCAATCCGAGCCATGGGAAAAGATGGTGACAATTTGATCAAGTTTCCGTCCGCAATGGGATGCGTGCGAGATTCCAATCCTCAAAGAAATGCTGAAAAGCATGCCCATGGAAAGCACTTCTATATCACCGACCTCCACGCAGCATACCCGAGTGTCGACATCGAACGCCTCACCGTACTCATTGTCTTCATCATGGGCTATAGCGAGTACCGTACCGACTTCAAACTCGAGTATGTGGCACGCAATGAGCTTGCGATGTTTCAAATACGCGGAGACCCACTCTACCACCCGATGTTCGACTTCCTACAGATCTATTTTGCAGGGAAGTTGGGAAAAGGTTTGGCAGTGGGTGGACCGCTGTCCCCTTTCCTCATCAATCTGTATTGCGAGATGTACATCGACTCGCGAATGCGTGAGTGGTGTCGCAAGTACAACGGATACCATGCTAATCCTGAAGCTCATCCTGCAGATTTGAGGGAACAGTACGAAATTACGTACACGCGTTATGTTGATGACCTTGTTTTTTCAAGAGGCAGTCCATGCATCACGCCAATAAGAAAAGGGATCCGCAAGATCATTCAAGAAGCTGGTTTCCTCATCAATCACCGGAAATCGAAAGTCCTCTCTCTTGAAAAAGGGACGGTGTTCATCACCAAGCAGGGTTTACGAGCACCAGAGAATGATGAGGACGAAGTGTTGGCAAAGAAGCCTGCTATTCTCGTATTTCCACAAAGCAAGCGCCGACATCTTCATGGCCTCATTGGGAAATTCCTGGCACACCAGGCTGACTTCCCGCTCGAGAAAAGCGGAAATGTTGTGAAAGGGTATGTCGCACAGTTTCTTCACTACTACAAAAGTGTGGCTCAGCCGACCGCGACTGATGCAAAGACCTTGGGACTCTGCCGTAAATTTGAGATTGAGTGGGCAAAATACCGCAAAGGGCCAGCACCGCGACGCGACCATCGAAGGATGGGTAGTCGCTAACACCAGCATACAGAGATGTCTGCTGGTTTTTTTATTCTTAACTTGCGAAATTCTCTGCTTTGTCGAATGTAATAGAAAGTAATTTAGATGCTCCATCAGCACCAATAGTAATCCCATACAACATATCGCAGTGGCTCATTGTTTCGCGATTATGAGTAATCACAAGAAGTGCACTGTTCTTCGATAGTTTCGTAAGCAAGACTCCATATTTTTTCGCATTACTTTCATCAAGTGCTGCATCAGTCTCATCTAAGAGCATAAATGGTGGTGGTGCGATCTGTGACATCGCAAATGAAAGCGCAATCGAAGTGAGAGCCTTCTCCCCTCCAGAAAGCGCAGAAAGTTCACGAACTCTTTTCTCCGGAAGTGATACTTTGATATCAATACCGGTTTCTATTTCACTTCCTTCTTCAAATTCGTCTTTATTAATTTCAATAAGTGCAAGTGATGACGTGCCCCCTTTGAATACTTCCCCGAACATCGCATTGAATGATAAAGAAACTGTCTTAATGCCTTCTGCAAACTGCGTCTTAATATGCGTTTCCAATTCCTTAATCAAGGAAGAAAGTTTTTGCTCGCTTACAACGACATCATCAAGTTCCTTCTGCAAATACGCATCTCGCGCAGAGAGTGTCTCATACTCGCACTTTAGTTCATCTCCATTTGAAAGACCTGCATCTTCAATCCGAAGCTTGAGTCTCTCGATGGATTTCCGAGTAGCGTACGCATCATATGTTTCCCCTTCAATTTCTTTATATAGAGCTTGGAATAATGCCTTGCCTGCCAATATCACACATTCATTCGTAAGCATTTCCAAAGCATCCTTCTTCGTACGAAGCGATTGTTCCAAAAATTCCTGTTCGCGAAGCTTGCTTTTGAGTTCCCCATATCGCACCACAAGTTCTCGTTTATGTCTTTCGTCAGCCAACTCTTTCTGTTGCTCTTCAACAAGGGTTTCTTCGATACGGTCAAACTCATCTTGAAGCGTTACTAATTCGCGAGTAAGATTCTTTTCTTCATCTTCATGCTTTTCAAGTTCGGTAACAAGAGACACTAAGCGTTCGTTTAACCCTTGTGACAAATCTCCTTTTTCTACGGTCAATACTTCTTTGACTTTGTCTTTGAGCGATGAAAGAAGTTCGCGCGCTTTCTCGCTGTTTCCTTCATCAAGTGCAGAGAGACATGCGTTTATTTTCTCAACCAATTCATTGTGTACATGACTTCGATTGGAAATGGTAATTGTCTCGCTTTGATTTCTCGCTTTCTCATCTTCTTTTTCCAAATATGCACGCTCTGCTTCCAGTCGCCCGATCGTGCGGGACAATTGATCGCGTTTGGTCTGTACTTGCCGCATCGTCGCTTGAATACGAGACTTGTGCTCAGTATGTTCATGAGGAGTATTGCTTACCTCAGTCCCACTTTCTTTTTTATGTATTTCTTTTTCAAGCGATTCCAAGATGAGTGTAAGCGCGCGCGGTTCTCCGTGATCATCCAATTTCTGCTCCATCGTTTTTATTTCTTTTGTTTCAAAATGAGAAAACATGGCGAAAAGTCTTGCAAGCTCTTGCTTTTCATTTTCTATTTTCTCCAGTTTGCGTACTTCTTTTTCCAGGAAATTAAGCTGTGGGGAAATTTCTTTGCGTAGAAGATCCACTTCTCGCATATGATCTTTCACTCGTTCAAGCTTGCGCTCACTTTCTTTCAATCGGATATGAAAAATACGAAGACCAAGTGCGTCTTCCAACAATTCTTTCCTGTCACGCGGAGATGCAAGCAATAACCTATCCGCTTCTCCTTGGGAAATGATCAAATGCTGTACCGACCCGATGCCCGCAAGCGCGAGGAGCTCTTGTACATCTTTAAGTCTGACTTTGGCATCATTAATGGTGTATTCACTCGTTCCGTCAGCATAAAGCGTGCGCGCAAGCACTATTTCGTCATACACAAGAAAAGAAGCTAAATCTCCAGCGTCAGCTTTTGATTCTTTTTTATCACGATTATCCAAGGTGAGTGATACTGCCGCACGTGAAGCTGGAGCAAGCTGCGATCCGCCTTTATAGAGTAGATCGGTAGTTACTTTCCCACGCATACTCTTGATCGATTGTTCGCCAAGCACAAAACGTATCGCTTCAGCAATGTTTGATTTGCCAGAACCATTTGGACCTACAATACCTGTGACATCTCTGTCAATTGCAATCGTAGTTTTCTTGGCAAAGGATTTGAACCCGACCAACGTGAGGTGCGTTAAGCGCATGATAAGGATAGTTTACCCCGTTAAATTCATTTCGTATATTGTTTTATTCAGAAAAATAATATACGAAATGATGCGAAGCAATTTAACGGGGTGAATCGTACTAGTTACTCGTTACTAGTTGATATAACACTGATGCTATACTTTTTATATCTTCATGACCTATTCGTTCACTACCTATAATCTCTTTAAGGCACACATTCCGTTTTGCAGGCAAAATGTTGGGAGAATGTGCAAAGAAAATAGTTTTATCGCACTTCAGGAATGGATTGATAACCTTCATACACATGATGGTGCATTCATAGAAACTAATCCGACATTTACTATTCCGCTTCGTCATGTAAAAACTGGGACCGCGACAATTTCCCATCACAAAGCAACAGATGTTGAAAAATTCTTCTCACAAGATCGTGAACTCGGATTCGCCACCAAAAAAAGCATGCTGAAAACATCCTATGATGTAGATGGAAAACACTTAACTATTTTAAATTGTCATGCACTTAACTTCGTGACAAACGAATTATGGAAAAAGACTATTGATTACTGGATGGAGCAAATCCCAGAACATGGCGCAGTGATTTTCGCAGGAGATTTCAACACGTGGAATCCGCCGCGATTTGATTATTTGGAAAAGAAACTGAAGGAGAAAAGATTTCACTATGCAAATTATGATCATAATCCGATTCTACGGCTTGATCATATTTGGTACAGAGATCTAGATGTACAGTCATGCATCAGTGATGAAAATATGCATTCATCTGATCATTACCCGGTAACGCTTTGTTTCCGTATATAAATCACCTTGCGCATGCGCGAGGTGATTTTATTATCCACGAATGCGTTTTGTCAGGTAGAGTACTAAAGCTGACACCAGCGCACCAACAAAAAATCCGCCGACAATGTCGTACCAATAATGCACTCCTGCAAGCACACGTGCGATACCGGTTAAGGTTGCAAGTATGAAAATAATGATTCCAGCGCGTTTATCAAATGAATACATGCTCCATGCGAGCGCGAACATAAAGGTCGCATGACCTGATGGAAAACTATACGGATCATTTGGTTGTAAAAGTGCGAGTGACAAGTCGGGACGGGGGTGTGCAATAATATCTTTCATAAAATGAGACACTACCCAGGCAAGCACAGCAGAACCTAGAATAATCCCAATATGTTTTACATAATGTTTTGTCTCACTTGTAAAAATAACATGCATCACTGCATACGCAGAAGCAATAAATATTAAATAGGTTGCACAAAAATAAATGATGGAATCCATGAACACTAGTTTATAGTTAATGGTTAATAGTTGCTAGTTAAATACAAAAAGAATACCCCGCACACCAGGTGTTGATGTGCGGGGTTTGGCTAAGTATCAGAGGGTCTACAAGGTCACATGGACAGAGAGACTTTGGAGTAGCTTGAGATGGAGCGGAATGCGGACGCGGCCACGCAAGCCAAAGGCGTCCCTCCCCATGTCCACCTTGTACTTACCTTCCCAAAAGTACCAGAACGCGTAGCAGGTTTTCCCTTCTTCGTCGACCCATTGGATCGCAATGGAGCCGGCATGGAGAATTGTCCTGTCCTTGATGAGAACAGCACACATCCCGACAAAATCGGCGGGATGCTTGGGTACTTTGTCCCAAGGAATGAATTCCATGGATTCGCCGATCGGCACAAAGTCGTAGTCGACTTCGGGGTCATCGAAGAGCGGCGCACATGCGAGCACTGGCTCATCGACAAGACCCCACATGAACCCCGCAGCCAGAAGGTCATTGAGAGCGTCAAGTGGGGTTACAGGGCGGGTACGCAAAACGTTGACGGGCATGGTCGTCTCCTTGTAGATTGACCGATTGATGACAAGTTCAATATTGAATATAGCACGTTTTAACTAAAAGTCAATAGAAGCAAAAAGTATTACATTGTAAGACGAACGATACAAAATGCGCGAGAGCCTTCGGCTCTCGCGCATTTAAATGATCATCGATAAACGAGTAACGACAAACAGTATTATAAAATTCCTCTCTTCTTCTTTGTAAATTTAATCCCGCACCATTGTGAAATAAAAACTGGCAATAATGCCTATATAAAATCTTTACACCATCACTCGCACCATACAAAAATATGAGTATGCACAATGGATACAGGGATTCCGTTCCGATACAGCAAAAAAGACTATAGTCTTTTTTTATTGTATCGGAACTTCACCTTCAAAAGTTCACGTTCGATGAGTGATTCAAATTCTCCGAAATCCACATCATCTGCTTTTTCTGTCGCCACTTCTTTTGCGCGAGCGAGTGCTTTTCTGCGTACTTCTTCATCATGCGGATCAAGTTCTTCTACTTCATCCAAAAGTATTACCACTTCAGTAAGACCGTCTTTGTGCGGACGCACGTTCACCACCCCACTATGCACTGCATATCCGACCCCAGTTCCTTCCTTACGAATAGTCATCTCACCATGACGAATGGTAGACACAATCGGCACGTGTTTATTAAGCACTGTGATCATCCCGGCAGTAGTAGGCACACTCACGTTATCCACGAGTTCATCTCTTAATATGTGTGTTGGTGTGACTACTTTTAGTTTGAGCATATTATGCAGCAGCTTTCAGAACCTCTTCAATGCTTCCTTTCATGTAGAAAGCAGACTCAGGAATATGATCGTATTTGCCTTCTAGAATTTCTTTAAAACTCTTTACCGTATCTTCACGCTTAACGTACTTACCTGGTGCACCGGTAAACTGCTCTGCCACGAAGAAAGGCTGTGACAAAAACTTCTGAATACGACGAGCGCGCTGTACTGTCTTCTTATCTTCATCAGAAAGTTCATCCATACCGAGGATAGCGATGATGTCTTGAAGATCTTTGTATCGCTGTAGCACTTTCTGAATACCACGAGCCACATCATAATGTTCCTGCCCAACTATATCCGCAGATAAAATAGTTGAAGATGAATCAAGCGGATCAACAGCCGGATAAATACCAAGTTCAGAAAGCGGGCGCGAAAGCACCACCGTTGAATCCAAGTGTGAGAATGTCGTCGCTGGTGCCGGGTCTGTAAGGTCATCCGCTGGCACGTACACAGCTTGTACTGAAGTGATAGAACCGTTCTTAGTTGATGTGATGCGTTCCTGGAGCTGCCCCATCTCTGTCGCAAGTGTCGGCTGATACCCTACCGCTGATGGCATGCGTCCAAGGAGTGCTGAGAGTTCAGAACCAGCTTGAGTGAATCGGAAAATGTTATCCACGAAAAGAAGAATATCTTTCTTTTCTTCATCGCGGAAATACTCCGCCATAGAAAGGGCTGAAAGTGCCACACGTGCGCGAGCTCCTGGTGGCTCATTCATCTGACCGAAGACAAGCACGGTTTTATCAAGCACGCCTGATTCTTCCATTTCGCGATACAAGTCATTTCCTTCACGAGAACGCTCTCCGACTCCGGCAAAGATCGAATACCCACCGTGCTCTGCTGCAATGTTACGAATAAGCTCCTGGATCACCACTGTCTTTCCCACTCCTGCTCCTCCGAAAAGACCAACCTTACCACCTTTTAGGAAAGGACAAATAAGATCAATCACTTTGATGCCAGTTTCAAGCACTTCAGCTTTGGTTGATTGTTCATCAAAGGTCGGAGCTTCACGGTGAATTGCGTAACGCTTCGCTGTAGTAACATCACTTTTCCCATCGATTGCATTTCCTGTTACATCAAACATACGTCCAAGGATTTCCGGACCAACCGGAACTGAGATCGCAGAACCTGTATCAAGAACTTCTACTCCACGAGAAAGCCCATCAGTGGTCGACATCGCAACTGCTCTTACGTCATGCAAGCCGAGATGCTGCGCTACTTCAAGCGTGAGTGTCGTGCCATCCTCTCGCGTAATCAAAAGCGCATTCTTGAGTGCTGGCACACCATCTGTAAAGGTGATGTCTACTACCGGTCCGATGATTTGTGTGATTGTTCCTTTCATATGTTTGATGTTAGTAATTTTGTTTAATAATTTATCCTTGTGCCATAGCTCCTGCGGTAATCTCTGATATCTCCTGCGTCACTGCATCTTGACGTGCTCGGTTGTAATATAATTTGAGCTCATCTTGTAATTCAGAAGCATTATCTGTTGCGTTCTTCATCGCAAACATTCTGGCTGAGTGTTCGGATGCATATGCTTCAAGCACAGCTCCTGCAATGACATTCTCTAAGATCATCGGAATAAGTCTTGTGAGCACTTCTCCCTGGTCTGGTTCGTATGAATAAATTGGGTCTCCGATTTCATCTGGCTGTCCTTCTGATTCAAACGGAAGAATTTTAAGAAGTGTCGGAGTAAACACTGAAGCTGAACTAAAATGTGTATAGAGTAAGCGTACAGCGCCAATATCTTTCGTGAGATAGATAGGCACGATCATCTTTGTAATCACACGCGCTTCGGTTTCTGTAAATACAGATCCGTTAAATGATGCAAGAACTTCCATATGAAGTCGTTTCGCGATTTTTTCTGCAAATTTTCCAATCGCTATGATCTTTACATTTTTTCTTTCCTCTTCGGAATATGCTTCGAGGATTTTACGATAAATGTTCGTATTGTATGCTCCACAGAGCCCCTTATTCGAAGAAACAATAATGACCACTTCGCCAGTTGCGTGATTATGCTTAAGAAGCGGATGAGATAATAGCGGATCAAGCGCGATGTCTTCCAAGATATGCTGGCTTTCCATACGGAAAGGCCTGAGTGTGAGTGCGTTATCGATCGCTTTCTTCATCTTGGCAGCAGAAACCATCTCCATCGTTTTGGTGATTTTCTTAATGCTTCCAACTGATTTAATTTTTTGCTTAATTACTTTTGTCTGCATGATGCTCGTTAAAGAATGCAATTGTTTCCGTCAGTTCTTTTTCAATTGCATCATCCCACCCCTTTTCGATTTTATGAAGTAGATTTTTCTTTTCGCGGTGAAGGAAAGAATGAAGATCCTTTTCCCATTTTGCGATATGTGTAAGCTCTACATGATCTAGAAATCCGTTATTGATCGCATAGATTGAAGCAACCTGAAGTGATACTTCAAGCGGAGCACTCTGTCCCTGCTTGAGAATTTCTGCAGTTCTCTTTCCGCGTTCAATGGTGCGCTTGGTATCAGCGTCTAGATCAGAGTCAAACTGTGCAAAGCTTTCAAGTTCACGATACTGCGCCATCGCAAGCTTCATCTTGCCGGCATTTTTCTTCATAGCTTTCGTTTGAGCTGATCCACCCACGCGAGATACTGAAAGCCCCACATCAATAGCTGGACGCATACCCTTGTAGAAAAGGTTTGCATCAAGGAAAATCTGTCCGTCAGTAATTGAAATCACGTTGGTTGGAATATACGCTGACACGTCTCCGGCTTGCGTTTCGATAATCGGAAGCGCGGTAATAGATCCTCCACCTGAAGCCTCATTTCTGCGACACGCACGCTCTAGTAGTCGTGAGTGCAGGTAAAACACATCTCCTGGGTACGCTTCACGTCCTGGTGGACGCTTAAGAAGAAGCGACATCTCGCGATACGCAACCGCATGCTTCGAAAGATCATCGTACACCACAAGCACATCCTTCTGTTTATCCATGAAATATTCTGCGATTGCCACTCCCGAGTATGGTGCAAGATATGAAAGAGAGGCAGAGTGTGATGCTCCAGCTAACACCACTACGGTGTATTCGAGAGCCCCGGCATTTCTTAACTTCTCCACAAGCTGCGCTACTTTTGATTCTTTCTGAGCTATCGCTACATACACACAAATCACATCTTTTCCTTTTTGATTAATGATAGTGTCGATTGCTACAGAAGTCTTTCCTGTTTGACGATCCCCAATGATAAGTTCGCGCTGTCCACGACCAACTGGGATCATGGCATCGATTGCTTTGATGCCTGTCTGCATCGGCTGATTCACTGGCTCACGTTCCATTACTCCTGGTGCGATTTTCTCCACTTTCTGTCTATGAGTAAGTCCTGTGAGAGGATTTCCATCAACTGCCTCCACAAGCGGATTTATCACACGTCCCAAAAGCGCATCTCCAACTGCAATTGAAAGCACTTCCTTGGTACGAGACACTACTTCACCTTCCTTCACATGGTCAGCACCTTTTAGGATCACCACACCTACTGTGTCGCGTTCCAAGTTAAGTGCGATACCGGTTGCCCCAGAAGCGAATCGAAGTTCTTCCATACTTTCTACATTGGTAAGCCCAGTAACGCGTGCGATACCGTCAGATACCGATACTACTGTACCTATTTCTGTTATTTCTTTTTGTGTGTCGAGACTTTGGATTTTTGATTCAAGGTCTTTAATGAGAGTTTGCAGTGACATGATGATTAGTGGGAGTTAATAAAACGATTAAGAATGAGGCGAGCACTTGTATTGATATTTGTTTCTTTATACGATGCCGTGAATCCAAGCAGGAGCGACGGATCGATAGTTACTGTATGGTCTATACCTGTTGCGTGAAGTTCTTTTTTGATAGCAGTAATTGCCTTCTCGGAAAGATCAAATGGAGTTGTAATATTAACTACTTCTGTAAGCACTTCCTTTTGTTCAAAGCGCTTTAGAGATTTCAAAATAGAAGGAAGAAGTGGAGTGAGGTTGTATGCATCAAGAACTTTTTCAAGCCCTTTCATAGTTATTTTCTTCTGTATGAGAAGTGTGGCGAAAGCGTCAGATAACATGGTGTTATTTTAAAACTGTTGCTACGAATGCATCATTAGCTTCCTTAGTCATTGAACTCTTAAGAGATTTCTCAAAGAGCGAAACGACAAGCGATGGAGCGATCTGTGCAAATTCCTTCTCTACAGATTCCTTAAGGTGCGTTTTTTCTTGAACAACTTCGGCGTGAAGTGCGGCTGCAGCACTTTTTGCATCATGAATAATCTCTTTTGCTAAGTGATCAGCCTGAACTTCTGCTTCTTCCACAATCTTCAAATGTTTATCTTCAGCTTCTTTGATAAGCTTCTTCTTTTCTTCTTCAGCTGTAGCTAAAAGATGATGACCTTTGGCTGCATCATCTAACCCTGCTTCGATTTTCTTTGCGCGAGATGTAAGTGTTGCACCAAGTTTCTTAAACACAAGCTTATAGAGCACCACAAACACGATCAAAAAGTTAACAAAGTTGGCAAGAGCAATATGCCAATCAAATCCAACCGAAGAAAGTGTATTAAGAAGTGCTTCCATGAGTCCTGCTATAAAGTATTAGCCGATAAGGAAGAACCCAACGAATGCGAAAATCGCAGTTGTTTCTGTCATAGCAACACCGATGATCATCTTTGAGAAAAGAGATGCTTCCATTTCTGGGTTGCGGCCCATAGCTTCGAGGGCCTTACCAATAAGATACCCCTGGCCGAGAGCGGTTGAAACCATTCCGAGGAGTGCGATGCCTTTAGCGATGTGAATTGCTGCTTCTGGTGACATAAATATAAATAAGTATCAATAAAAATGCTCCTTAAGGGCAAAAAGAAAATGCCCTTTCGGTGCGATGGCATTACTATAGCATAAAAACCAACTAACTAGTAGTTGAAAAACTGTCAGTTAGTGGTCTTTTCCTTCTTTTTTCAAGACAAGCGAGTAATACACAGTCACAAGCGCGGCAAATACGATAGATTGAACCATGCCAACTAGTACTCCCATACCCATCCATACTGCAGGCAAACCGAAAGCAAACACGCCAAGCAATATCACAGTCAAAACTTCGTGAGCGAACATGTTCCCGAAGAGTCGAAGAGAAAGCGACACCATCTTGGCGAGCTCTCCAATGATTTCGATAAGTCCTACAAAGAATCCAACGATAGCTACCATACCATCACCGAAACTTTTCCTAAACCCCTGATATACCTGCTTGAATTGAAGGAAGTGCCCTAAGTATCCGAAAATCCCCTGTTCTTTGAAACCTATGAATTGCAAAATTAAAACTACTGCAACCGCAAGTGCAAACGTAGTATTGAAATCAGTGGTCGTTCCGCGGAAAAGTTCTGTGTGTTCGCCACTAGCTGAAATGGTGGTGATTGCATTTAATCCAGGGATCATCGGAAGCAAGTTTGAGATCGCGATATAGCAAAGAATCGCTGCGATGTACGGAGCGACAATCTTTGCTCGTCGCGCATCACCTACAATAGAAGTCACAAGCCCTAAAATACTTTCATAAATAAATTCAATCGTATTTTGGAATTTCCCAGGCTTACTCTTTGGCTTTCGCAAGAAAAACGCCACAACCATACAAAACACTGCAATCAAAAACACAGTCGTTGTGGTGTTGGCAATTGTAAACGGACCAAAATTAGCAAACACTTCTGGCTTGATTGATGGAATCCCTTCGGCAATACGCCAAAACGTATGAGCCGTGGAGGTATGTTCAGACATAATACCCCCTATCGTAACACACAGTAATGAGAACTTAAAAATGTCTTACTTTTTGCTTTTCAAATCTCTACTATTAAAATAGTACAGAATAGTAATACCAAAAATGCTAGTAACAAACATCATGACAATCTTATAATCCAGCCATGTATGTATAGGATACATTCTTCGAACATATTCATTTATGCATGCCACAACTATAAAGAAACCTGCCCAACTAAATGCCAAATAATTCCACACCCTATCACTTAATGGTATGACGCTTCCGAGCGCAATTTTCAAAACATTTTTATTCCAGAAAAATCCGAGCAAAATAGTAATTGCGAGCGTGATATCGTAAATCGTGTCTCTAATCTGTAAGAAGCGAATATTATGTTTATGAAGCGTCATGTACCCAAATATAAGCGTAAGAAAGGTCACATACAGAGCAATAAGTGGAATACGCTTTTCAATAGTATACGTAAGGAAGATTGAAGCGAGCGTAGTAACCATCAATATAAGCGTGGCGAAATATGGCCCTTTGGTATAGAAAAAGAAAACGAAAATCCCGATAGGACCAAATTCTAGTAAAACATTTCTAAGAAAATGTTTAGAGAGGAGATAGGAAGTGATTCTGTCCATGATATACTTTTCCAGTATACATTAACCATAAGCAAATTTCACATCATGAGCACTGATCTCCATCATAAAAAGTTCACACTAACCACCCCAGTTGCAATCATTCTTGGGGCGATTATCATCGCTGTTGGCCTCGTCGCGTACGGTGTAGTAACGCGTCCTGTAGGATCAGCAACTCCACGGATATCTTTTAATGGGAAAGTAATCGACGACAAGGACTATCTCGAAGGAGTTTCTAAAAAAGTCTTTTTAGTAGAATATTCTGACACAGAATGTCCATACTGTGTTTCTTTCCATAATACTGTAAAGCAGATCCGAAGCGAGTACGAAGGAAAGATTGGATTTGTGTACCGCACATTCCCTCTCACACAGATCCATCCACATGCACAAAAGGAGGCTGAAGCACTTATGTGTGCTGGAAAACTTGGTGGAGCAAAAGGATATAACGGGCTTATGACTGCTATGTTTGACTATAAAGTCACAAACAACACCACACAGCTTCTTGTAAATAGTGTTGAAACACTTTCAAATCAACTTGGCCTCGACGGTAAAGCCGTAGCTGCCTGCCAAGCAAGCGGAGAAATGACAACTCGTGTGAATGAGTCCACAAACGATGGAGTAGCTGCCGGAGTTACAGGCACACCAACAAGCTTCGTCGTGATCAAAGACAAATCAGGATATAAAGTGGTAGCAGCAATCGAAGGTGCTCGACCATACGCGTTTGTAAAACAAGCGATTGATCAGGCATTGGCGGAATAGCTAGCAGCATGTAGATGAAAGAAAAGAAATGCGGCCGTAAGCCGCATTTCTTTATTGTTTCCCTCATAAATTGACTTTACATAAAAATATGTTATTATATAATATGTCACCACTATACGGGGAAATACACGTGGACAATATTCAGATTTTCTTCAGTAGCGAGCGGCTTGCTCAAGCGTACACGCACATCCAGCAAGTGACAACTCAAAGCTACGAAGACTTGATCGCACGTATCGGATCAAAGAAGAAGGATGCCCTTCGCATTGTCGGCCTCTTCGAGGCAGGAGTGACTGCTTTCGCTGCCAATGAGGACATGATGACATTTTTGATCGCAATCGAGGAGAAGTTCAAGGTAAGACTGGATCTCTCCAAGATTTCGCTTCATTTCTTCAGCGTCGAGAGGGCAAAAAAGATGACCGACGTGCTTCGAACAATGGATGTCATCATCTTCTTCGGCGAAGGACACTTGCCCCTCACGATCAGGGAGTACTCCGACATTGTCGATCAAATATTGAAAGTAAAGAAATAGCAGTGAAGTGATGTGGCCTGGCACTCTTGATGAGTGCCTTTTTTTATATATCCCCTTTCACCTCTTCTGCATGAACTGCTGGCTTTACACTTTCATAGATCTTCGCGAGCTTCCCTTGTTCGTCAATCAAAAAACTATTGCGTACGATTCCCATATATTCCCGACCGTATAATTTTTTCTTTTGCCATACTCCATATGCTTCGCATACTTTTCTATCTTCATCTGAAAGTAATGGAAAAGGAAGTTTAAATTTCTCTGCAAATTTTTTATGAGATTTTACAGAATCAGCACTCACACCAAGTATTACCAGCCCGAGTTTTGCAAATTCTTTGTACCCATCACGGAAATTACACGCCTCAGTAGTGCATCCTGGAGTATCGTCCTTGGGATAAAAATAAAGCAGTACTTTCTTCCCTTTATAGTCACTTAACTTGTGAATAGTTCCTTCTTGATCGGAGAGTGAAAACGCTGGAGCTTTTGATCCTATTTTTAACATATACATTTAGTATACCTAGTGGTTATGTTCATGTGAAGCATGACTATGTCCGTAGCTTGTATCTCCTTTTTTAACTAGAAATACTGCAATTGCCGTAGCACATGGTACTAGTATTACAAGTCCAACCGACCCCACGATTGTACGAATGATTTCTGTTGATATCGCTTCGCGATTGATGAGCTCAAGAATCGGTGTGGTACTGGTGTATAAAAGTAAAAGAAGTGGAAGTGAAGCACCAGCATATGCCAAAATAAGCGTATTAATAAGCGCTGCGGAATGATCCTTTCCTACTTTCATCGCTCTCCTATAAAGCTCCAACTTGGTATGCGCCGCGTTGGAATCTTGTAATTCTGCAACCACAGATGCTTGCGTGATGGCAACGTCATCCACTACACCAATTACTCCGATTACTATCGCAGCAATAAGCAATGACTGGAAATTAAGCCCACCCCCAGTAGCCAAATTAAGATACACACTTTCGTCATCAGAAAATCCAGAGAGTTTTGTGATGAGCACTGCATACTTCGCGAGAAATACTGTGATCGTCACTGCCACCATGCATCCTAAATATGCCGCGGTGGTTACGCGATTGAATCCATGCGTAAAGAACATCACCACAAAAAGAGAAAGCATCGCGATCACAAGCGAAGTAATGATCGGATCAGCACCGTGAAGTAATTGTGGAAACAAGAAAAAGAAAACTCCGCAGAATGAGATTATAATTGCAATAAGTGCGAGAAATCCGTGCCTTCCTCCAAACGCAATTACGACCGCGATAAACAAAATCGTAAGCCAAAGGAGCGCATCCAAACGATACGGTTCACTTACGCTCCAGAACTCCGTGCCATCACTGGTCTTTAGATAACGAATATAGAGCTTATCTTTTATAGAAACTTTATTTACCACGTCAGGAATTGTGATCGTCCGTCCAAGTTTATCTCCTGAGAGGATTTTCACTTTGATTACCTGATATGTTTCTTCGACACCGGTATTTGGCACCTGTTTCTTTTCTGTAGAAATAATTTCTGTTACTTCTGCTTTATAGGTTTTTTCTACATCTTGTAAAAGTGTAGATGTCGCAGTTTGTGCATGAAGAAAAAAAGTAGATCCGATTGTAAGAAGAAATAAAAAAATAAAATTCTTTTTAAACATATTTAACTACAGGATTTACATAGTCCGTAAATTTCTATAGTATGCGTATTGAATGATTTAAATTTTTTGCTTTTCTTTGCTGCAGTTTTTATAACTGTGTCTAATGCCTTAGTATCGATTTTTTCTATTGTTTCGCATTTACTACAAACTAACTGAGAAGAAGCAACTCCTTCTTCCAATTCATAGTGCGCATGACCATGATTGAAATCTAACCGACGAAGAAGACCCGCTTCGTGAAGTGCCGAAAGATTGCGATAGATGGTCGCCTGATCAATGTTGTATTTCTTTCTGAGCGCATCAAAGAGTGCATAGACAGTATGAGGAGTTTTCGCTTGCGCGATAAGTTTAAATATAGCAAGTCTGTGCTCGGTTGCACGAAAACCGGCTTCCTTTAAAATATCTTTTAACTCCTGTTCTGTATGCCTTTTCATACTTGGTATGATATCACATCTGCAAATGCATTGCATCTATTTTATATGCAAGTCATTTGCAAATATATGTGAGTATTGGTAGACTTTATAAATACTTTAATTAACAAGGAAAACTATGAACCCGGTCTTCATCTTCGCGATACTCACCTTCTTTGCGACCTTAATCGGCGGATATGCTGCATTAAGGCTTAAAGAAAAGGCTCACCTTTTGTTTGGCTTCACTGCTGGAGTTATTTTGTCCGTGGTGTTTTTTGATCTTTTCCCCGAAATAACTTCACTCTCAAACAAACTAGGCTACGATCTTCATCACACGCTTATCTTCCTTGTCGCCGGATTTCTAGTGTTCCATATCGCAGAAAAAGCAATTGTGATGAATCATGCACACGAGAATGAGTACGGAGAACATAAACACCCGGTGGTTGGTATGGGGGCAGCTGCAGCACTTATCGGCCATTCATTCTTAGACGGTATCGGAATTGGAATCGGGTTTCAATTATCACCTGCGATAGGTACGGCAATAGCAATCGCCGTCCTTTCCCATGATTTCGCAGACGGAATCAACACGGTGACACTCATGCTTGCTCATGAGAACTCAAAAAAGAAAACACTATGGTTCTTGTTCTTTGATGCACTTGCTCCAGTTATAGGTGCAATTGTCGGCTTCTTCTTCGCACTTCCAGAAAGCTTCTCACTTGCCTATCTTGGAATATTTGCTGGATTCCTCCTCTACATCGGAGCGTCACATATTCTTCCTGAAGCGCACAGCAAACATAGTTCTTGGACTACGGTATTCATGACTGTACTTGGTACGCTACTCACGTACATTGTACTTTCTTTTATTGTTGGATAATAACTGCTCAAACAACTAGTTTGAGGTTTTTTATCTTTCCTTTATGCGAGTTACTTGCATAAAGGAATAGATTCTGATAGCATAGAAATGGATCTTAAGGAGAAGGCTTCTTAGGACCGCAATCAGCAAGGAGATCACCATGTACAAGATCCTGAAATGCGGAGTGTGCGGCATCAAGCTCGCCACCGACAACAAGACGGCCTGCAAATACGGCAGTTGCGGCGCCTGCAACAGCTGATCGGCCGGTCGAGCAGTAATGGGTCCGCAATGCGGACCCATTTTTTATTGCATAGATTTTAATTTCTGCAACCTGCTTTCTGAGCGCACTTTTCTTGTATCCTGTAATTTCTTTAATTCATCACATAAATATGAAAAGACATTCTTGGTTTCCTGCTGCAGAGAAAGATCCAGATATGCTTCCCCATAGGAAAGCACTCCGATAATTCTTTTATCTAACTGCTTCTGTATTTCTTCAATATTTGTACCTGCGCGGACTTTATTGAGAATATAATAATAAGGAGTGTTATAAAACCTAAGCATTTTAGCAATCTGAAGCGCTGCTTTTATTCCATGTGGAGTGGGTTCGACAATGATTACTCCTGCATTAAATCCGGTAGTAATCCCAGTCCCTACCCCGTCTGCACCTGCTTTTTCATCAATAATCACATATTCGTTTTCGTTAAGTGCAAAAAATGGCAAGTACGCCTTAAGCGGAGTAGTCATCACATGACTGCATTGTTTTCCGATCATTATTTCCTCTGTATGCGGACCGGCAATCATCAGATGAAGCCCATTCCCTTTGTCGATGGAATATTTTTCAGTAATAGGATCTTTTGGCGAAATCGCAAAAAAAGAATTCTGAGGCAACACAAGCGTGTCCAAAGTTGAAGTAATGCCCATATATGAAAAAACATCATCCAGTCCCTGCCCAATGTAATTCATAGAAGAAGGTGCGTCCAAATTATATGAAAAATCCATATTGTGGTCGTTATCAATTGCCAAGACAGTCTTCTTGTTTTCAAGAAGGTATTTTGTAAACAATGTCGCCACAGTTGATTTCCCACTTCCACCTTTACCTAAAAAGCCTAGTATCATGGTTTGTACTCTACACTATATGCAAATAACTCGCAATAGAAAAATAAGTTATTTTGCTTCTACAACACAGTTGGCGCAAAAAAACTTTTTATCAGAATCTCTACACTCTTTACATATAAGTAACTTACTACCGCACATAATATCTTCACAGTTCTGATACTCTTCCGTAGTTCCAGCGCAAGAAAAACACTTTCCTACGATCTCTCTGTCTCCGCCAAAATCCATTACAATACGATTATCAAATGTAAAAAGTGTTCCTTTGAAATGCTGACCTGGGTACATCTCCATAAATCCATGCATACCATTATGCAGCTGGTGCACGTCCTTGAATCCCTGATCAATCAAATACGCAGACATCTTCTCGCACCTCACTCCACCTGTACACACGGTCACTACGGTCTTGTCCTGATGGATACGCAATCTCTCTACTGCTTGTACAAGATTTCGCGATGCACGAAGCCCAGGATTCACAGTCTTATCAAAATACCCGCTCGCTATTTCGTATTCGTTACGCATATCCACTACCACAAAGTCCTTTCCTTCATCATACCAACGCTTAAGTTCATGCGGGGGAAGATACTTGCCTGTCTTCTTTCGCGGATCTATAGATTTAGGGAATTGAGTTCCCACAATTTCATTGCGAACTTTTATCATAAGTCTTGGAAATGCAGAGCCAGTACCCTCGCTTGTTTTGATGCTCATCGAACGAAATCGCTTATCTGAAAGAATGTGAGCCTTATACTTTTCTGTTGCTTCCACAGTACCTTCAAGTGTTCCATTGATACCTTCCTCGGCAATAATGATACGTCCTGTAAGCCCTAAAAGCGTGCATACGGCGCGTTCGCGTTCCATAAGCGCCTTTGGGTCGGTGATGGTGGTATATTTATAGAAAAGCAAAACTTCGTACTTCATGGTGTAGGTTTATAGATAGTGATTATACAATAATTCCTCCACCGAGACATCTATTATTTTTATACAATACAAGCGACTGTCCAGACACCGCAACCAATCCTTCCTCTTCTGGAGTGATGACCCAACCATCGATTTTCTTTACAATTTTTACTTTCACAAGTGGCGCTCTATAGCGAGCCCTAGCTTCATATACAGTTTCTTCTGTTGGAATATCTGCCACAAAACTTACAGTATCTAAGTGTACTTCTTTTCCAGTTTTGGTTTCTGGCGGAACATCAGAAACAGTAATAGTATTTTTTTCTGTGTCTTTTGCAATAATATACTGTGCAGCAATATCCCCTTTCTTTTTTGTAATAGTAAATCCATGACGCTCACCGATAGTATAAAAGATTGCCCCATCATGAGTTCCGATTATTTCTCCCTGTTCATCAAGAATATTACCAATACGCTTTCCAAGTGTCTGAATTAAAAATTCCTTCACATCAATAGTTCCCACGAAACATAACCCTTGGGAATCTTTTTTCGCATGAGTATATAGTCCTCTTTTTTCTGCTTCGATTCTCACTTCATCTTTTGTCATATGACCAATCGGAAAAAGCACATGCTCTAAATCGTTAGAAGTAAGCGTCCAGAGGAAATACGTTTGATCTTTATTCTGATCTTTACTCATTATTAAATGAGTATTGTCTGTGACCGCATAATGACCCGTTGCGATATAATCCGCACCATTTTCCTTTGCCCATTTCCAAAACGCACCGAATTTAACTTCGCGATTACACATCACATCAGGATTCGGCGTTCTCCCGGCTTCATATTCGCGCATCATATACTCAATCACCCCTTCTTTGTATTCCTTTTCAAGATCAAGGGTGACAAACGGAATATCAAGTTCGCTCGCTACACGCATCGCATCTCGCCTATCATCACGCCACGTGCATTCGATAAAATCAGGTTGCCATACTTTAATGAACACACCAGTCACATCATATCCTTGTTCTTTAAGAAGCGCAGCAGAAAGAGACGAGTCGACCCCGCCTGACATGCCTACATATACTTTCTTGTGCTCACTATTCATAGCTTCCAATCTACCCTATTTAGTATAAAAAACAAAACGACCGCGCATAGATGTGCGCGGTCCATGCTCAGGCAGCAACAGAGCTCTTGTTCTGCTGTGATAAAACGTGCTGGTGTATCTCTCCGATGATCTGACTCCCTGTCTTCAACGGAAGGAGCGACCCATGATCATCAACGTGATCCCACTGGCCCGGGCCTGCGAGAAAGAAGACGTGCCTTCGTGAACCAGACATCCCTATCTTCGTCTGAAGAGTGACACCGTGATTATTTCCAGAAAGGTACGCCAGACCGGTTTCCCATTCTCCTTTCTCCATCTTGATTGCGAACCTCGGTTCTGTCGACACGTTGTCAATCAGAACTTCGATTTGAAAGGCTGGTTTGGCAGCCGCCTCACATTGAACAATCAGATAAATTCCAGTCTTCATTGGATGTCTCCGGTTAACCCCGCACAAGGTGCGGTAACAGTTCGTATTTACTCTACGCTTTTACCCAAAAAGCGTCAAATGTGAATTTGCAGAAAAAATACAGAGGTATACAATAAAAATATCCCTCAACCAAAGGAGACATCCATGAGGTACCTGATCTTTGCTCTTTTCTTAGCAGTCTGCGAGCCGGCATTCGCCCATTGCCCACCGCAGCATCGTTGCCCGCCTGTGGTATGGGTACGGGTGTACGTGCAACCGCAACCCATTTACTACTACTCGCAACCAGCACCTCCGGTATATGTGCAGGAATACCAACCCCGACGGGCAGAAGAGTGCCGCTGGAGACATCACCCAGACCGGGAAGAACTCTTGTGGTGCCGCTGGGTACAACAGTGAATCTCTACTTTTCGAAATCGCATCCTCCGGGATGCGAGTTTTTTATTTATATATTGAATACCAACCTAGCTTTTAAAATTGCTTAGTCCTCCGCTTGCTAGCTACGGACATCTTCATCGCTCTTCGCTCCTCGAGATACGCGAAACTTAGGAATTTTAATTAAGACATTTTATATTGTCAAAGTAAGAAAAGTACTTAGATACGAGGCGCGGGAAAGTGAGGGAGGAGACGTACACTCTAGTACGTTAACGAACGAACTAGGACCCGCAACAAAGTAGGTAAGTACTTTTATGACTTTGACTAGGCGTTCATGAGTTTCTTGTAGCACTGAAAAAGTGTTCGTGTATCCGCAAGCGCTGTATGCGCCTTCGGATTGTCTACTTTCAATAAATCAGCAAGCGCTCGGAGTGAAAATCTGTCCGCTTGTGGTGCATCATAGAGGCGCGCAAATGCCATTGAGATCGTATCCAATTTGGCATAATGCATATTGTTTTCCACACCCGTCTCTTCAAAAGCTTTTTGAACAAACGAATAATCGAATGTAAGATTGTGAGACACGAATGTACAGCTTTGTGTCTTCTTTGCAAATTCTTCCATAGCTTTTTTTCTATCTACCGCAAACATCCAATCCGTTTCGTTATATCCGTTTATACGAAGAGCCTCTTCTTCTGCGGTTTCCAAATGTTCAGGCTTTATCTTCCATTCACACTCTTCTATCACCTCAAGTTTAGGACCTCTTCCTTCACGGGCAACTTGGCGCGCGATTATCACTGCAAGCTCGATTATTTCATGCTTCTTTGGATCTGTCCCAGTTGTTTCTGTATCTATAAATGCGAGATTGTGGATTTTCATGTGTTCTGTTAATTATTTTAAATATTTCTGTATATTTTTCTTGTGTTCATCGAAAGTTTTAGCGTAATGCATTGTACCATCTTTGCCAGTTATGTAATACAAGTATGATGTGGCCGTAGGATGAAGTGCGGCATCAAGGGCAATAATACCCGGGCTATTGAGTGGTGCGTACGGCAATCCTCTCCTGGTATAGGTTTCTTTTGCCACATCCACTTGTAATGCCATTCCCATTTGTAACCGCCTATGCAGTATTCCAGAAACAATTTTCATATCAACTTCATTCTTTGCTTCCCCTTCTAAAATTGAAGCCAGAATCAATGTATCATTTGAAATAACGGTTGTATCGAATGCATCTGTAACTCGCTTTGCAAATAAATTTTTCATGCGCAACACTATATCCTCTGCTGTGGCGGATGGAACAAGATTATATGTTTCTGGAAAAAGCATACCCGTTGCGTGCATTTTGCTTACTGCTTCACCGAAGATGTGAATCGATATGGTTGGAATGGCTTCATGGACAATATCTGCTACCTCTTTGTCAGTACTTCCTTCTGGAATAGTAATTTGTGCAAGTGGAAATGCTGGACCATTATGCATCATAGTATACACAAGACCCACAAGGGACAATGGTGAGTTAAATTGATAGTACCCGACTTTCAATTTCTTATCATAGTTCCCAAATGACATAAGTGCTCTGAAAAATAGTCCAGACCGAATATATCCTTCTTTCCGAAGTATTACACTTGTCGTTTTTACAGATTCACCCTCGAATACCCCTACTTTTTTCCCTACGGGAAAATCAGATGGCACAGAAAAAAGCAGCCATGTTACATATGCGAACAAAATACCTATACTAGTACAGAGTACGGCCCCAGTATGAAAATATCTAGAAAACAATCGAGACATACTTACTGAGGAAGATTAGTTGGAGCAACTCCTTTCACACTATCAATACGCGGAAGTGATGGAGTCGCAGCTGTTCGTCCAGGGAAGTGATACAGTGTCGCAAGTTCTTCTATGTTTAGAGAGAAGACTTCATTTGTAGGAGGATGACTAAAAGGATGCAGCAGTGATTCAAGAATCATATGTGCAGTTCTACGAACATATCCTGGATATGGGAAAAAGAACAAATCGCCCCACGTTCCGAGATCTAGAACTCCCGTATGCAGATGGAATCCTTCTCTTTCGATGTACGCATCGAATATTTCTTCTCTTCTCCATGGCTTTCTTCTTTTTCTTGTATCTTGCCACGGATAGCCATAAGGATCTGCAAATGTTTTTCCACCGAAAGTATTAAACCCCGTATAAGAAAAAGGTTTTAAAAGACTAATACAGTTATTGATGTGACCAGGATTAAAGTTTGCATTTTTAGTAACATATATGACTCTTGCCACACAGCGAAGAATTGGCTTTGAAAGCTTACGGTGTATTTCTTCAATTTCATCTTTTAGTTCAGGAGTAAGCTGCATTTCTGGAATATCCGTCACTTTATCTTTTAGGTACTTTGCCTGAACTTTAATAGGTTTACCTTCTGCATCTTTTTCAGGGCCATCTATCCATTTTGGACCTCCGTAATCATCTTCCACAAGTGTCCCCGCTTTGATGGTTTTCTTTCTGATTTGATCTATTCTCATTTTGGCGACTTCTTCAAGCTTCAAATGCTTATGATCTACAGGATTCACATATGTTGCAGGAAATTTTTTATCATCAAAATTGCTTGCATCTTGAAGAAGTATTTGAAAACCAGCATATTGACCTTTTCCTAACGAACCTAAAAATTCGATAACTTGGCTTAATGGATCATTTTTAAATTCTTCCTTCGGATCTTTATCTAACCCCATGTCTATATACGTACGAATTGTAAGATAATCTCCTGGCATTTTCACTTCTTTTACGGGTGGGGTAGCAGTATCATCCTTTTTTTGAACAATAAATTCTTCTTTAAGATTGAAAGAATTGCCCCACATGCTTGTATCCGGACTCAAGTGATGATGCCGAGGAAACTTAAGCGTATAGTCTTCAACTTCTACCACTTCAATACCTGGGTATTGTGCATAAATATTCGATTCAATAAGCGGTTTAAACTTTTTGTGTGTTCGTATATAAAAATGCACCACCCCTTCAAGCGAAGCGATTTCAAGTGAGAATTGAACCGGTAGAGCCCCCTGCCAAATGCGATTAAAAGCATTACCTACTCCTCCGCCTTGTGTAAATGCAGTTGCCACAAGTTCAAATGCCATTGGTGATTTGAAGATTTCTCTTGGAAGAAGAATCTCAAGCATGATAGTATCTTGATTCATCTTATTCAAAAACTTCTGATTTACATACAACATCCAAAAACGAAATACATAGACCATAACGAGAATAAACCCAAAGGAATAAACCAAAAAGAGAATGATGTCGATAACCAGCTGAGCAAAATCCATAATAATAAAAGTATACCAAGGATGACTTGAAACAAGAAGAAAGAACCACGAATCATGAATAACCAGAATATAAAAGCGGCACCTTCGGTGCCGCTTTTATATTCATGCTTCGTGCTTCACGATTCTTCCTATGCAAGCATGTATTTTCCTTCTTTGTCTTTCTTAAAATATTTATTGTTCTGGAGGTTTACTAGTACAGTGTTTGGCTTCACGATTCTCTTGGCAAGCACGCCTTTCACAATGTCTTCTTTTGAAAGAGATTTTCCTTCTTCTTTAAGGACTTGTGTGATCACATCACGCACTACTCCACCTATGTGACCCCATTCCTTTAGTCCGTACATACCGCGACCCACAAGTACGAAACGAGAATCCTTAATGAGTTCGTTGTGACATGTTGCAACATGTGCTTTCTTTCCAAAAGTCTTATTAATTTCTAGTGCTACTTCCTTGAAGTGCATAGGACGACTCTCGCGACGCATAATCAAATACGCATAATCCTTGATGCCACGGGCGCGGACATGTGGAGATGAGGTGCGACCCCATTCGTTAAGCTGATTCTTGCCAATAAGCTTTGAAAGAGATAGATAACGGAAAATAATATCTTTATTATCTTTATATTCATCAAGCAGTTCTGTAAGGTGAGACTTGAACTGTTCAAGAATCTTTTCTTCCTTTACTAGATCATCCTCACTTACTCCTTCATAGAGTTTTTTAAGTGCAGTCTGAATATGCTTCGCAGTTTTCTCATCGATGCTCCAATGATGTGTAAAGTCTATGTCTTCCTTGTGCTTAGTAAACTCTCTTCCAAGTACGAGATAGAAATTTACGTGATTCTGTACTACAGGATCCTTAGAGATATGACGCATGAGTGTTTCCTCTGGAACCACTGCACCAAGTTCCTTAAGAATATTCTTAAGTTCATTGAATACAAATTCATGATCCTTGAATTCTGTAGATTTCTTGATAGTCGCAAGTGCGAAATTCTCAATCTGGCGAACACGCTCACGTGTGATGTCGTACGTCTTGCCAATAGCCTCGAGTGTCATGCGTTCAGCGTTCTCAAGTCCGTAACGATTAACAACAATCTCGCGAGTACGAGGATTTAATGTGCCGAGAAGCTTCTTGGATACTGCCTTTGGTTTGAAAGTGATTCCTGACATGATTAATTGATACTTATATACTACTACAGCTTGCCAAATTCGTCAAATTCTTGCGATTTGCGTTAAAACCGCCTTATTACGTAACAATATTTACGATCTTATCTTTAACTACAATGATTTTCTTCGGCTCAGATGCCCCCACATATTTCACATATCCTTCTGTCTTTTGTGCTAAATTTTTCAAATCTTCATCAGTTTTCCCCGGTTCTGTGACAAAAGAGCCTCGCATTTTGCCATTAATTTGCACAACAATTGTTACCTCTTTTTCTATAAGTTTCGTCTCGTCATATTTCGGCCAAGCTTCTGCATGTATTGAGGTAGTGTGTCCCAAACTAGACCAGATCTCTTCAGTAATATGCGGAGCAAATGGCGCTATAACTTGAAGAAGTATCTTATACGAATCGATTGATACATTTTCCGCTTTTTCCATTGCATTGATGCATATCATTAGCTGACTGATCGCTGTATTAAATTTAAAGCTTTCGATATCTTCTCCCACTTTCTTAATTGTTTTGTGAATTACAGCAATCACCTCCTCTGTGTCTTTAAAGCCCCACGAAATTTTATTTTGAAGTTTCCAAACACGTTCAAGAAAACGTTCGACTCCGACTATACTTTTGGTGTCCCAAGCGACTGTCTGTTCAAACGGCGACATGAACATCTCGTACATGCGAAGCGTATCCGCACCGTATTCCTTGACGACGTCATCCGGATTTATCACATTACCCAAACGCTTACTCATCTTGCGACCATCCTCAGCTAAAATGAACCCCAGGAATTCCAGGCGCTTAAATGGCTCATCATATGACACCATACCAATATCATAGAGAAACTTATGCCAAAATCGCGCATAGATGAGGTGACGTGTAGCATGATCCCCTCCCACATACACGTCCACCGGCTGCCATTTCTTTTCTACTTCTTTATCGATAAGCACATCAGGATTACGCGGATCTGCAAAGCGAAGATAATACCAAGAAGAACCAGCCCATTGCGGCATGGTGTTTGTCTCGCGACGAAAAAGCTTCGCTTTTTCGTCGCCTTTATCACAACTTACGAATTCATTATTCTCATCAAGATATCCATAAACCTCTACCCAATCTATAATTGTAGCCAAAGGACTCTCACCTGTCCCTGTCGGTTCGTAGCTTTCCACTTCAGGAAGCAACACTGGAAGTTCGCTATCCGCAACTACACATGGCTTATGATTTTCATCAAAAACAATCGGAAATGGCTCCCCCCAATATCTCTGTCGCGCAAATACCCAATCTTTTAATTTATACTGCGTACTTTTTGTACCCCAGTCTTTTTTTTCTATAAAATTAGCTATCTCTTCCCTCACTTCATGTGGACGACGACCCTTAAATTCTTCTGGTTCAAGAATAGTTGAATGATCAAAATCTGAAAAACATACAGTAAAGTTTTCTACTTCTTTGTTAAAAGATGCATTATCCGAAAGCAAAACTACATGAAGCGGAAGATTATATTTCTTAGCAAACGCAAAATCTCGCTCATCATGTGCTGAGCACTTCACAATACCTGTTCCATAATCTGGCAAAGCATAGCTGCTAACCCAAAGTGGTAGATCTTTTCCAGTAATTGGATCTTCTAAGTACAGACCAGTAAATACTCCTTCCATAACTTCGTCTGCCTTAAATCCAGCACTATTGCGAATCTCTGAAATTTCTTGTGCTTTTTCCAAAATTTCTTTTTTGTTCGGAATATCTTTAATGAGTTCTGGTAATAACCTGTGGTCAGAAGCAATTACTGCAAACGTATCGGCATAAAATGCTTCATAGTGCGTTGAATATGTTTCAACAAACATATCGCTACCTTTTACTTTAAGTTTATACTTAATACCATAGTTTCTCCCTATCCAATTTTTCTGCGCTAATTTAATACCTTCCGGCCAATTAAGTTTATCCAAATCCGCAATCATACGGTCTGCATAATCAGTAATCTTAAGCACCCACTGCCGAAGCGGTTTCTTTTCTACTTTTGTCCCACAGCGCTCGCATACGTCACCGTCCAAGTCTTCGTTTGCAAGTCCAGTCTTGCATGATGGGCACCAATTAATCGGCGCGTGACTTTCATATGCAAGTCCTTTCTTAAACATCTGCTTGAAAATCCACTGAGTCCATTTGTAGAATTCAGGATCAGTTGTAGTAATCTCCTTACTCCAGTCATAATTGAATCCGATAATAGAAAGCTGTTCTTTAAATCGTGCAATATTTTTCTCTACTGCTATACGTGGATGAACTTTATTCTTGAGCGCAAACTGTTCTGCCGGCAGCCCGAAAGCATCCCATCCCATCGGATGAAGCACTTCATACCCTTGCATCGTTTTCATACGAGAGTAAATATCTGTAGCAATATATCCTTTTGGATGTCCCACATGAAGTCCTTCCCCGGAAGGATATGGGAACATATCCAATACATAACATTTTTCTTTTTCCGAATGCAGATCAGTCTCGTAGAGCTTCTCTTCCTCCCATTTTTTCTGCCATTTCGGTTCAATAGACTTCGGGTCGTAGGGTTGCATAGTCTTATAATACTAACATATGAAGAATAGATACAAGAAGCGCGAAACATGAAGCAAGAATGGACAAAATAGTCCCGCACCTTCGGTGCGGGACTATTTTTATTAATATTTTTTCTGTTTAGTAAGGTTTTAATTTGCTTTAGATGCGAGGCGGAAACAATTTTTGCGACCAAGATGTAGATAGAACTACATTGCGGAAGCAAAAATTGTTTCTAACAAAGCAGATGAAGTGAATTTAAAACTTACTAGAATGGCTTACCCCCGTAATAGATATCTGAAGATATAATCCTCTTAAAACATGTATCTCCTATTCCATGATTCCAAAATGGAGACGTGTCATAATCATAATAATAATTATTAACAGAATACATAGTGTCGCCTGAAGGAGAAACAGGAACAACTTGTCTACCATTAGTGTCGTACTTGCGTTCTGTGTCAAACTTCGCACAGAGCTCAAAGATAGCAGGCGTTACAAGTTCTTTCCTATTTGTCGTGTAATTCATCTTGAATACCGGCTGTTGCATTACTTTATAGCCATATTGCTCATTAGTTACTGGATCAACTGGAACAGAAAATCCAGAAATAGCATTGGTAAGATCACCTAACGTTGCCGGAAGCTTTTCCGTAGTTTGGAAATTACTATAGATCTGTGACTGAATATTTGAGAGATTAGTAAGGCGAGTATTGTCTACTCTTTTTGCTCGCATTTCAGATGGCGTACCTATCGCCATAACACTCCACACCACAGAGAATGCCACGATTGCTGTTACTACGATTCCAAAAAGAAATGGAACAGAAGTTTTAAGCATATAATTTCGCTTAAGCGCGTAGTAGTAATAGCCAAACACCACAAGCGCTATCACAAGTACGGTTACTGCTTTCCAAGCAAATCGTACTGTAAGATCCCCACCCAAGAATGTGTAGATCGCAGTGATAAGGGTACCTAACAATGTACACACCGTGACAAAGAGCGCGGTGTAGATCATCACTTTTCGAACAAGAAGATCTCTTTTATAAAGAAACTTAGAAATATCTTTTGATGCAACCCAAGAGAGAAATACATACAGTGGAAAAAGAACGCACAGTGAGGCTATCGCCATGCGCACTCCGTCATTGTAAATATCGTAGTTAGTAGTGATCACATCACGGTATTTCTGATCAATCGCCGTAAATACAATTTGAATGAAATTCCCCACACTCACACACAGAGTAATAAAAATGCCCAAATACACGAAGATATCCTTCGCGGTCGTTTTAGTAGGTTCCATAGTAGATGTTTGCGGTTTCTTAAAGACTAAAGTTACCGCATACGTTATTAGACTGATAATTCCGACAACAAAAAGAACAAGCGCAAGTACAGCAAGGATAATATACGTCATACACTTTGAAGTATAGCATTTCATATGATATATTCGATATATGTCAATTACTCCTCAAAATGACGCTCAATTCATAAAGCGCCTGGAAGATTTCGCACTTTCTGCCACAAAAGCCATCGGATCGATATGGTCGCTTATTATTCACACCATACTTTTCCTCGCAGCATTTTCTCTTACCTTCTTCGGCATTTCTTTTCAGACAATTCTTCTCGTAGTGACCACTATTCTGTCGCTAGAAGCTATTTATCTATCTATTTTTATCCAAATGAGCGTAAATAGAAATACTCAATCTATCGCTTCAGTTGAAAAAGACATTGATGAAATCCAAGAAGACGTAGAAGAGATCGCGGAAGATGTGGAGCATATCGAAGAGCATGTTGAGGAAATTGCAGAGGACATGGAAGAGATTCAGGAAGATATGGAAGAAATTGCGGAAGATGTGGAAGAGATTAAAGGGGAAGACGAAAACAAGGCGACAGCCGTCAGTCTTTAGTTGTTAGAAACATGCAAAA
>JGI1358J11329_10000506_pt1 | contig 34760 bp, 34 predicted proteins | sample Subgroupgradi54m_FD_11329 | JGI IMG/M metagenome (IMG submission 11329)
GTTTTGAGTTCCCTCTTCCTCGTCTTTCTTCACCAGCATTCGGATGGACGGAGTTTCGACGATTGTTCCGTCTGCAAATTCGTCCGGCAAATTATTTCCTTTTTTATTCTCGCTGGTATCGTCCTTTTCTGTGATTCGAAACCGGACTTCCTGGTTCGGGAACCGGTCCGGTCCCATTCCCTTTTCACCCCCTCCCAATTCAGAAACCGCGCACCGCCTCTCTAAATTTCCTCGGGTTTTTTTTTCACCGTCGAACTTTAGAAAGGAGCGTGTTCCATGTCGTTTCGAAAAATTACTTTCTTCTTTTTTTTCCTCCTCTGCTTCGTGAAGTGCTCGGAGGCGAGCGAGCCCGGGCTCGAGTCTCTCCAAAGGGAAATCCACTCTCTCACCAAGACAATGGCCCAGCTTCAATCCACCGTCCGCTCGCAGACCGAGGTCATTCAAAAACAAAGCATCCGGATCAATGCCCTGGAACAGGGTGGAGTTCAGCCAAAAGAAACCGCGCAACCGGCCGGTGCACCGAAGATGACCGGCCTTTCGGGATTCAATCCGGAAATCGGCGTGACGGGCACGGTCCAGACCAAGCTCACCCAAAACAGTTCCGACACAGAAGGCAATGACACGATTGCCCTAAAGGAGCTTGAGCTTAATTTCGCCCAAGTGGTCGATCCCTATTCCCGCCTCGATGCCATCATCAGTTTCAACGATGCCATCGAGAATCAGAATGTTTCCATCGAAGAGGCTTATTACACGCGTTGGGGATTGCCTTTTGGGTTCACGGGGCAGATCGGAAAATTCCGATCCAAGATTGGGAAAGAGAATCTGATGCACCTTCACCAACTGGACACGACAGATTATCCCTTGGTGATTAAGGATTTCTTTGGCGAAGAGGGGCTGGCCTCCTCCGGCGCACGTTTACAGAACACGATCCCCAATCCCTGGGACATTCCGTTTGAAATCACCGGGGAAGTGCTTCGCGGTAACAATGGACCCAGCTTCTCCGGAATTTCTCGGCGCCCGATTTTCAATACCCACGTGAAAACTTATTTTGATCTGGGTAAAGACGCCAACGTGGAGCTCGGTTGGACCACCTTATTTGGGGATGAAAACCCTCCCATTAACGGCGTGACCCCTGCCCAGGGCCAGGACCGATATGGTGTCAAAGTCTTCGGCGGAGACATGACCTTCAACTGGTTCCTGCCCGAAGGCAGGAAACTCAAATGGCAGAATGAAATCTACTTTCAGAATCGGACCCATCTCGTCCACGTCAATAGCGATCCTTGGGGATTTTATTCCTTGCTGGATTTCAAATTTTCTCCGAAGTACAGCGCGGGAATCCGGTTTGACTGCGTGGAGCCTTTGGATGTGGTGGGACAGCACACTCGAACCACAGGGATTTCACCCTACCTCACTTTTTGGCAGAGCGAGTTTGCCGATTTCAAGCTGCAGTATTCTCATTTGGAGCCGGCCAATGCCAGCCAGAAGACCGACAATTTGATTATGCTCCAGGCTGATTTCCTGATCGGCGCCCACAAACACCCCGTGCAATAACATCCATTTTAAAGGGAGATCAAACCATGAAGACTGGAAAATTTTTGATGGCGTTGATGGGCTTGCTTGCAGTCACTTCGCCGGTTTGGGCGGCCGGGAAAATCAAAGTGGCGACAACAACCAGCACCTTTGCGAGTCTCGTCAAAGAAATCGCAAAAGATAAAGCGGACGTCTACTTCATCGCCTCGCCCAACCGGGACATCCATTTCATTTCACCGACCCCCAAGGATGTCATGAAAGTAAAGGCCTGCGACGTGTTTGTTCACGCGGGTCTCGATTTAGAGGCGTGGCGGGTTCCTTTGCTTGACGCGGTGGGAAGGCTTGATCTGATGGGGCCTGTGGGCGAGAGACAACTCGATATGTCCAAAGGGATTTCTCTGCTGGAGGTCCCAACCAGTCTTTCCAGAGCGCAGGGAGACATCCATGCGTTTGGGAATCCCCATTACTGGCTGGACCCCGTCAATGGTAAAATCATTGCGGAGAATATCGCCGAGGGGCTCTCCAGGATCTATCCCCAGGACGCGGATTTCTTCCAGAAAAATCTTCAGGACTTCGAAAGAAGAATGGACGAAAAAATGAAAGACTGGGAAAATTGGGTCTCTCCTTACAAGGGAGCGGGGGTTGTGACTTATCACAACTCGTGGCCCTATTTCACCGAAAGATTCGGTTTGGTCACCTTGACGCATGTGGAGCCGAAACCGGGGATTCCTCCAACGCCCAAGCACCTCCAAGAGATCGTTCAAATCATGAACGAGAAAAAAGGGAAGGTCATCATCAAAGAGGTTTTTCATGAGGGCCGTGCGCCCCAAAAAATAGCCAAGGAAACCGGGGCCACGGTCGTGACACTGGCCACGGAAACCGGCGAAGTCAAAGGAGACTACGCCGCCTTGTTTGATGAGAACATTCACCGCCTCGTTGAAGCCTTCCAAAAAGGCGGCTTGACGCGATGATTCGTTGCCAAAACGTGACCTTAGGCTACGGCCGGGACATGGTTTTGGAAAATGTGACGCTCGAAATACCGCGCGGGGTGTTTCTTCCCTTCATTGGCCCCAACGGGGCGGGGAAGACAACGCTCCTGCGCGGTATTTTGGGTTTAATCAAACCGCTCAAGGGAAAGATTGAAACTCCCTTTCAAGCTCTCCCAGCGGGATATGTTCCTCAACACAAGTCCGTGGACCCCCTCTTTCCCTTGACGGTGAGAGAAATTGTGGCCATGGGTTTCTATCCCCGTCTCGGCTGGTGGAAAAAGCCCCGGGCTCAGGACAAAAAACTTCTCGAGCAGGCGCTTGAAGAATTAAAACTCACACCCCATGCCCACAAAAATTACCGGGACCTCTCGGGCGGGACCAAGCAAAAAACGCTTGTGGCGCGGGCCTTTGTGAGCGGTGCGGATGTGTTCATCATGGACGAGCCGACCTCCGAACTGGACGAGACTTCGGAAAAGGAAGTGTTCCATCACCTCGCGGAATTGGTTTTGAAGCATCAGAAAACCGTTTTGATGGCCCACCACGGCTTGAACCAGCTTATCCGTTCTTCAGCCACCTCGGAAATCTGTCTGGTCAATCACGGTCGTGTCAAGAAAATGAAAATTCAAGACTTTAAAGGATCGCCGGAGAGCCTTTCGTGACCGGTTTCTTTCTTGCCTTGAGAGAAATGGTCAAAGCCTTCCCCACCGCAATGGGAGCAGGGATCCTCATTGCGGTTTGCTGTTCTTTTTTGGGAACGCTCGTGGTCTTGAAACGATTGGTCTTTATCGGGGCGACTTTGTCGCAGACCGCTGCGTGCGGGATTGCGGCCGCCTTTTTTTATCATCTTCATCCCTTTCTGGGCGCGGTCGTTTTTAACCTGGCCGCGGTCACGTTACTGGCGCTTTCCACCGAAGAAGAGCGTGTGCCTCGGGACGCGGTGATGGCGATGGTGTTTATTTTGACCTCAAGCCTGAGCGTGCTTTTGGTCTCAAAAACGGCGGAGGGGCTCGACGAAGTCCATTCCCTTCTCTATGGAGATCTGATTATCACTTCAAGCGCCGACCTTCACGTTCTTTTGTGGGTGCTGGTCCCTTTAACGGTTCTCGTCCTGCTTTTTTTCCGTCCCCTCCTTTACACCTTTGTGGACCGGGACGAGGCCAAAATCTTGGGGATTCGGGTTCGTTTTTGGGAGCTCTTTTTTTATTACATTTTAGGTATCGTGGTTTCCGGAGCCTCCAAAGTCGCAGGGATGCTCCTGGTTTTTTGCTATCTCGTCATCCCTGCCATGACCGCTTTGATGGTCTCGAACCGGCTGCGGGATGCCATTGCGATATCCATTCTTCTGGCGGTCTTTTCCACGCTTTTCGGTTTTTACTTTTCGTACGTCCATGATTTCCCGACCAACCAAGTGATTGCGGTCACAAGCTGCTTGATGCTGGGAGTCGTGCTGGCTGGTAAAAGAATCTTCGGTTCCCTAGCCTCGATTTTTTTCAGCGTTAGCCGATAACTTAAATTGCGATGGTCTTCTATGCCCTCTTCGTTCTCAACCTGAGTCTTCTCCTCTACCGTTTCTGGGGCTCCAAAAAATGGGGGGAACGGACCGTGCTCGTTTCCCTTCTGCTTTTCCTCGTGCTCACCCTGGCCATGCATCCGTGGATTTGGAAAAGTTCGCGGGCCCTGTCGATTTTGGAGAAGGCGGTGCTCCTCGTGAATCTTTTCTGGCTCGCGGGAAGCCCCCTTTTCTCCTGGATCGAAAGAAAGCGGAGGGAGGGACGTCTTTTTCAAATGCTCCGGAATGGGAAAGGGCCCCTGTGGGAAGTCCTCTCAGCCTGCCGGATGCTCTCCGAGGTCCAGCAAGGAGCTTTGATTGCGATTCAAAGAAAAGATTCTTTGGCGAAGTGGATTGAGGCGGCGGTTCCTTTGGAGGCGAGGGTCCGGAAAGAAACGATTTTTTCTGTCTTCACCCCGCCCGGCGCTCTTCACGACGGAGGGATGATTATTCAGGGAGACCGGATTGCCGCTTCAGGCGCGGTCTTTCCCCTCTCCCAACGTCAGGACCTCCCGAGGGATTTGGGGACCCGTCACCGGGCCGCTCTTGGGATCAGTGAAGCGACCGACGCGTTGGCGATTGTGGTTTCTGAGGAAACCGGGAAAATTTCTTTCGCAGACCGGGGCACGCTTCTTTATGACGTGAAGCCGGAAAGGCTCGCTGAAATGTTCGAATCCGCCTTGAAGAATCACCGGGTGAGACGGAAAGAAAATCGAATCGAACGAAGCCCGCTCCTCGTCCCCGCCTCCCGCTGAAAGCCTGAAAGTTCTGTCACTTTATTTTTACTTCACTCACTCACCCTTACCGCCAGGCCTTGATCGATGAGTTTCTGATTGAGGTAGGTCTCGCCGACCCAAACGTCCGCCAGGTAACGGTCGTACTTGTCGGACTTCACAGTTTTGATCAAGACTGAAGAGGGCTTCGCTCCGCTCGGCATGACGGAGGCGAGCCACTCTTTGGCTTCGCGGCCGTCGGCCGAATCAATTTCAGGGGCGTCGAGCGCCCGGAGCCTCAGAGTTTGCACGGTCGTGAATCCAAAGCCGAGTTGAACGGCGGCGGTAAACGTATCGCCGTCGATGACTTGAATGACCGTGGCTTGGAAAGTAAACAAATCCTCCTCGCCCGCGTCTTTCGTTCTTTTGAGCCGGCCTTTATTTTCGGTGACGATGCTCCCTTCTTGGAAGGGAAATTTTCCGGGCGGCCGGTAATAACTGGAAAATCCAAGGTCAAGGACGAGCTGGTTGGGTTGTTTTCCATAATGGGCCCTGACCACACGGTACGTTCCGGGTTTGCCGGGCGTGGCGGTTAGAACTTCGGCTCGCGTTTCTCCGGCTGTTCCATTTTTAGACGCCTGCCGTCTGCGGACTTCTTCCCGGAGCCGGTCGCGGGTCCAGCTTTGCTCCTCCGCTTGCCGGGTCACTTCCTCCCGTTCTTTTGAGTCATTCAGAGAGAGGAGCTCGCGGTAATGAGACCAGCTCAATTTATTCGCGGGCGAATAAATTGGGTAAGCGTGCGCAAATTGAAGCATAAAACTGAGCTCGGTCTGGCTGGTATCGAGGTCCCTTGCGAGTCGCTCGAGGACCTGTCTTCCATATTCCGCACGTTCTTGATGAAGAAGAATATGCTCGTCGATCAGCTTGCCGATTTCCCACGCCTCGCGGACTTTTTCCTGCTCCACCGCCTGCTCGACTCTTCTCTGGCTTGCGGCCTGGACTCCGCGAATCGCATGCAAAAGTCCGTCATACGTTTGCACGTCGGGAGGCTGGGCGAAGGAGACTGGAACGGCGAGGGCCGAAGCCAGAATCAAGACGGTCAAAAAAGAAAACGGCCGGGGCCAATTCATAGCAAAGGAAATTATACTCCCCCAAGGAAGGGAAAACTACGGGCTTGGCGCCGAAGCGTCAGGCCTTGGCGAGGATTTCGCGCTCGATTTTTTCTTCTTCTTGGGAGGCTTGGGGGTGAACGACGAGGAGGGCGAGAAGGAAACCGGCTCCTGCAATTCCAATCCAGTAGGCCACCAGAGAATTCTGAAAACGAATGATGATGGGAATCGAAAGCAGCGCGACCATGTTCATCACTTTAATGAGGGGATTCAAGGCGGGCCCCGCCGTGTCCTTCAAGGGATCTCCCACGGTGTCACCGGTGACCGCGGCCTTGTGGGCCTCGGAACCTTTTCCGCCGTAGTTTCCATCTTCAATAAATTTTTTTGCATTGTCCCAGGCCCCGCCCGCGTTGGCCATGAAAACGGCCAAGAGCTGGCCCGAGAGAATCATCCCCGCGAGAAACCCTCCCAAGGCCTCCCGCTTGAGGACGAGCCCAACCAAGAGGGGCGCCAAAATCGCGAGGAGCCCCGGCCGGATCAATTCCTTTTGCGCCGCGGCGGTGCACAAAGAGACCACGCGGCCGTAATCGGGAAGCTTCCTTCCCTCCCAAATGTCTTTATCCGCGAGTTGGACCCGGACTTCCTTCACGATGAGGAAGGCGGCCCGCCCCACGGCGCGGATCGTCAGTGAGCTGAAAAGAAAAGGAATGGCGCCGCCGATCAAAAGCCCGATGAAAACATGGTGGTCCGCCACAGAAAGGGTGGAAGCCACTTGCGCGTAGGTTTCATTCGTGAGGCTCGCGATGTCGGTGATGTAGGCATTGAAAAGAGAAATCGCGGCCACGACCGCCGAGGCGATGGCGACGCCCTTGGTGATGGCCTTGGTCGTGTTCCCGACGGCGTCGAGATCCGCCAGGATTTGTCGCGCCTCCTTCGGAAGGTGGGCCATCTCTCCGATCCCGTTCGCGTTGTCGGCCACGGGCCCGAAGACATCCATCGAAATATTATTTCCCGTGAGCGTGAGAAGACCGATGCCTGACATCGCGACGCCGTAGGCGATGAAGGTCGGGTTCGTTCCCTGATAAATGAGGGCCGAGACAAGGATCGCAACGGCAATCACGAGGATCGCCCAGACCGTGCTCTCAAGCCCCACGGCGAGGCCCGTGATGATGTTCGTGGCGTGCCCCGTCTGGCAGGATTCGGCCACGAGCTGGACCGGCGGTTTGTCCGTGGCCGTGAAAAATTCCGTGAGCCGGTTAATCGTGACGGCGAGAAAAATTCCAATGAGCGTGGTCCAGACCGGCCTGAGGTCAAGGCCCGGAACGCCAAAGCTCAACCAGAAAGGAAGTTGGGGGCCCCCGAGAAAACGCAGATAGAAGAAACCGACGGCAATGAAACCCGCAATGGAGACGAGGGCCGAGAGAATGAAACCCATATTGATCGCCTTCATCGCATTCCGCACTTCGTCGCTCGTGCGGACCGCGTAAGTCCCGATGATGGAACTGACGACGCCGATCGCACGCACGAGCAAGGGAAAGATCACTCCCTTGTGCCCATAGGAGGCCCAGCCCAAAATCATCGCAGAGACGATCGTGACCTCGTAAGACTCGAAGATGTCGGCCGCCATTCCGGCGCAGTCGCCCACGTTATCGCCCACGTTGTCGGCGATGGTGGCGGCGTTCCGGGGATCGTCTTCAGGAATGTTTTTTTCGATTTTTCCGACCAGGTCCGCACCGACGTCCGCGGCCTTTGTGAAAATTCCGCCCCCTACTCTCATGAAGAGCGCAATGAGCGTTCCGCCAAATCCAAATCCGAGGAGGACTTCGTAGGCCTTCTCACCATAGACCATGAAGATGATCGTCCCGCCGAAAAGTCCGAGCCCATCTGTCAGCATCCCCGTAATCGTGCCGGTCCGATAGGCAATCTTCAAGGCGTCCGAGAAACTTTTCCGGTTCGCAGCGGCGGCCACCCGCACGTTTCCGCGTACGGCGAGGTTCATCCCGACGAAGCCCACGGTCGCTGAAAAAATCGAACCCATTAAAAAGGCGCACGCTCGGCCGATGGCCACGTGGTGTTCGCCGGCCGTGAAGTAGAGAGCGGCCGTGAGAAGAAGAATGAGGAAAAGGATGGTCCGAAATTGCCGGCTCAAGTAGGCGTTGGCCCCGACGCGGATGGCGGCGCTTATTTTTTGCATCTCCGGGGTGCCCGGGCTTTCGCGAAGCACCTGGGTCATCAACATCGCGGCGTAAAGGAGCCCTGCTACCGCTGTCCCGAGGACGGTCCAGAGCGCAATCACTTCACCGGATGAAAATTGAGTCGTGACAGCCATGCCAGCCATAATTAACGGCTGAGCCAAAGATAAATAAAGAGGATTGTATTGATAAGGTGGGTCGTGAAACAGAGGGGACAGGCAACGCGCGTCACGAAAATCAGGCTGTAGGCCAAGTAGAGCGACCGGACCACGGCCAGACCTGTGCCTGCGATGGCAAGCCATTCGGGGAGCGGTGCACCCAGCAAAAAAGCCAGGAGATAAAGGTAGAGCGCAATTCCATAGACCGAGTTGGGGACACCGAAAAGTTTGGCCCGCGGCGTGTAGATCACAAGCTGGCAGGAAGCCTCCTTGAGCTGGCAAACCTTGGGGATCCATCCCACGGTGGGCGGGAACCATTGATAGGAAACGCCGGTGAAATAGACGGAGATCCAAAGTCCCACGGCGCACAAGAGAAGAGCGATCCAAATCATGATTCCACCTCCACGGTCTTCAAAGATAAATTTTAGCGAACTCCTTTGAATATTTTTGAATCCACTTGCGGGCCGCCTCCTCCACGGAAATTTCCTCCTTTTGTTTCCGGGAGAGCTCCTCCTGAAATTTCTGAATCCTCAAGATTTCCTCGGCCAGCTTCATCCGGAAGGTGCTGGAAGGGTCCCGGAAGGCCACGCCCGTGCGGAAGAGCCCGGTGACCGCATCCCGAATCGAATAGACCACCTCGCCCGTCAGCTTGAAGGCGCGGTTCAAGACCGGAAGTGCAATCTTAAGCGACGTGCCTTTCGCGAGCGAGCGAATCCAAAAAAAATGAAGACCCCCTCCTGAAAGATCTCCGGTCTGGGAATGGAGGTTGGAGGAATCGCTCGCGAGCTGGAGCTCCATTTTCACGCGAATGGGGTAACGGAGAAACTGGCGGCGTTCTTCGAACGGGTTCGTCGGGCTTGCCATATATGAATTCGTGAAAGGATGAGGACGTAATAGAATACCAAGATTATGGCGATTCGGAAAAAGGATTTTCTCAAGCCCTCCCCCCTCGAACTCTACCTCCCGGAAGGAAAGGGGCCTTTCCCATTGGTCTGCCTCACGCCCATTTTGGGCCGTTTAGGCTTCCTCGAGGACCTTTTCATGGAACGGCGCTTCGCCCGCTTCTTTGCAAGCCACGGCTTTGCCACAGCCGTGATTGAGCGGCCCATTTTTGAATTTCATCCGGGGCGCGGGCTTGAGCAAATTCAGGATTATTTGGATGAGTCCGTCGCCCGGTCGGTCAAGGCGCTGGATTTTCTTTTGACCGAGGAGGAGATTCGACGGGATGCCGTGGTGAGTTTCGGCATCAGTTTTGGCTCGGTCGTCAATGTCCTTTGGGCGGCACGGGACCGGCGGTTGAAGGCCTATGTGTTTGCGCTCACCGGCGGGAACATCCCTGAAATCATCGTCTCGTCCCGAGACCCTTTGATGCGTGCTTACTACAAAGACCTTGTGAAAGGAACCGGCTTGAAAGGTCCCGAGCTGAAACCGGCGCTCGCGAAGGCCATCCATTCAGATCCCCTTCAGGCGGCAGAGACCCTTTCAAGAGAAAGGGTCTTGATGCTTCTCGGGATTTTTGATCATGTCATCCCTTTCCGCTATGGTCTTGCGCTCCGGCGCTCACTCGGGAATCCGGAAACGATTTTTCTGCCGCTGGGGCATTACGGTGCGCTTCTCGCCGCACCCTTCCTCAAGTGGAAGGCGCTGGCTTTTTTTCAAAAGAGGCTGGCGGAGGGCTTTTCTTGATTGAAATCGAGTGGGCCATTTTTTCGTAATCGGCGTTGTACTCGTAATCGATTTCAACCTCTTCGGCCGCGGCCAGGTCCGCAGCCGACCTGGTCTTCTCCCCCGACCGGATCTCGGTGGTCTCACTCAGATGAAAGGTGAGCTCAAGCCCGCCTTCATTTTTCAGGTAAATCACATTCGCCGGCAGGTCCACGCGGGTGAGAGTCCCTTGGGTGGAAAAGGACTTTGCGGGTTCGGCCTTTGGGGTCTCAAGGGCGCTCGCCTGAGAAAAAGAGAGCCCCAGCCACAACGAAACAAAAATCGCAATCCTCATTTTCATCTTAAAACCTCCTATTGAGGGTAAAAGGGTTCCAGTAACGGTGAAAAAATTCCGGTGACAATGCCCTCGGCCAGAAGCCGGCCCACGAGAGGGCTGATGAGAATGCCGCTCCGGTAATAGCCCAGCGCCAAAAAAAGTCCCTCGGTCCGCGAAGGCCCGATGAGGGGATCTCCTGTTCCCGCATAAGGCCTCAAACCCGCCCAGGTTTTTTCCACGGCCAGGGAACGGATATCCGCATAGATTTCGCCGGCCCGCTTGAGGATCTTCCTTTCCCTCGGGCGTGACACGGCAATCAAATCCCGCATGGGTCTCCAGCGTGGAACCGACGAGGATCCGGTTTCCCGGCCAGGGGACAATGTAGGCGTAATGGATCGTGTGAAGAATGTGAGTGGGCTGAAAAGAAGCGTTCGTTCGAAGAATCAAGATTTGTCCGCGGACGGATTTCACGGACTTCCCGATTCCCAGATTCGGATCGAGGCCGGCCCAGGGGCCCGAGGCTGCAACCACGGACCTGGATTCAAAAGACTCCTGGCTCGTCTTCACGCCGCGCACCTTCTTCCCCTCCGTCCACACCGAAGACCCGCCCACGGAAGTTTTCAGTTCCACGCCTTCTGAACGGGCCTCCTCAAGAAGGGCCTGGGTCAGCTTGTCGGCGTTCAATTTCGGAATTTCGGGATAGAAGATCCCATTTCGAACGAGCGGGGAAAGGGCCGGCTCCATTTTTCGGACCTTATCGAGCGAGACGGATTCCACCGGAAGCCGCCGCTTTTTCTGCCACTCAAACCGGTCCTTGAGAAGGTCTTCGTCCTCGGCACTGAGACCCAAGTAAAGCACACCGGCTTTTTCATACTCGACCCGGGCCGGTGTTTTTTCTCCCAACTCCTGAAGAAAAGAAGGATAAAACTCGAGGGCCTTCACGCCGAGTCTGAAGAGCGGGGTCTCTTCTTTCGCTTCGGTGTAAGGATCCAAAATACCGGCCGCGGCCCGTGAGGCGGAGCCCCCAATCTCTTCCTGTTCGACGACCAGGACGCGCTGTTTTCGTTTCGCAAGTTCCCTTGCAACGGAAAGGCCTGCGACGCCCGCTCCGATCACGATCGTGTCGTAGGGCTTCATGGTTTTTCCTTTTGATATCGGATGGCGGTCCCGCGGGCCTCAACGCCCGGAAAGGGAAGTGAAAAAATAAAAGGAGAGAGGGAAAAGACCGTGGCTTTTTCCACCTCCACGTGAATCACGGCATCCGCTCCGCGTACCATGGCCTCGTTGCGAAAGGCTTCTTGGATTTCTTCATCGAGGGAGCTCGGATACTTCCGAATGAGAATCACACCGAGCTCTTCATGGGGCTCGTCGACGGTTCCCGTGAGGATGGGGATATTCTCCGCCTTTTGTCTGGGTAGGTAAGTCCCCATCTTGAGCGGAACATAGGAGACTTGAATCCCTTCGCATCCCGAAAGCAGAAAAAAAAGCAGGAACCATTTCCAAAAGTGCCGGGTTTTATTTACGGGGATGAACCCAAACCTAGCACTTTTGGAAATGGTTCCTTGTATCACAGCGGAAATTCTTTTTGCAGATTCAAGAGGGGGACGGATTTCTTCCGGCGGGAGGAATCCTTGGGGCGAAGCGTGTGGGCCTCCACCCAGCGGAAGAGGTCTGCTTTCTTAAATCGCAAGAGCCGATTCAGCTTGACGTGCGGAATGAGGCCCCGGTGAACCCAGTCATAGACGGTGTCGACTTTGACTTCCAAGAGTTCGCTCACTTGGCGGGCCGTGAGGAGTTTGTCCATCGGGCATCTATTTTAAAGCCCCGGGTCCTGAAAGGGAAGGTCTACGACATTGGGGTGGTGGTCTGAGATGCGTTCTCTTAACCGGTCGTTCATCTCCTCAAGCGTCCTTCCAAAGTGCGGCGCAAACCGGTAAGAGCCGCCGTCATCCTTGGGGCTTGAGAGATAGCCCGATTTGACGAAGACCCAGTCGAGCCGGTATTTGCCGAGAACTTTGGCGACGGTCCGATCAGTGGTGAAGGTCATCTTGTAGCCCACCCGGTCGCGCTGGTTGGAATTGGCGAGGAGGCCGGTCTTTCCATTCGCAGAGCGGTTGGAGTTGCCGCGAAAATCAAAAGCAAAGCCGTCATAAAATCGAAAGTTTTCAATCAATTTGAAAAGCGCCTTGCTGGGATTGGGTGCGAGGAGGGGGATATGCGAGGCTGTCGGGTTCTGAAAATTCTTCGTGATATTGGAAAGAAAACGCATCCCTGTCAAAACAAGCCCCTGCGGAGTGAGGTAACGGACGGCCTGGTCAAACCAAAACGTGGGACTCGAGGCCGCATTCCGAAGCTCTCTCCGGAAAGAGGTGGGGCTCAAATCGCCTGAGGAAACATTAAAGTCCCCAGCCAGAATCACGGGATGGGGTGTCAATGATCGTGCTCAAGGTCTCGGCCATTTGCATCTCACGGCCCTTGGGCTTGCATTTGACCTCCAGGTGGACATCGATCACCGAAAGCGTTTTCTGGGGAAGCTCGGGGACATACAAGTCCACTTGGAGGAAGACCCTGCCTCCGACCTTGATTTCGCGGAAAAGTTTTTCAAGGAAAACGGCCTTAACCCCTCTCCTCCGGGCCTTCTCAAGAGCGGAAAGACTCAGTTGCTCCTCGTGATACCAATCGTAGGCTTGGTGTTGGAGCTGAAAAAACTTCACGCCAATGATAGGGTAGCGGCTCAAAATGGCCGAGCCGAAAAGTCCCTTGTACTTTTCCGGGTCTACCTGGAAAAGTTCCTGCAGTTTTTTATCTTCGACGCCCTTTTCATCCGCAAATTTTTCAATGCCGAGATTAATCGGATCGATCTCGAGCTGCTCGGCCCCATAAACGTAATTCATGTTGAGGGCCTCGGCGAGGTCTCGGGCCGCATTCCGGTATTCGGACCGTTTCATGCCGACATCCATTTCTTGAAGGATGAGGATGTCGGCGTCCTCCAACAGCCGTCGCTCGTTCAGGATTTCCTGATACGCCTTGGTCCCCGGCTTGAACCGGTTGGTGTCGATCAATTTCTCAAAAGCTTTTTCGTCGGTGAAGGCCCAGATCGCATCCTGCATCTTCATCGATTTCTCGATATTCCATTGCACGATGCGCAGGGAAGGACCCAGCTTTCCGAGGGCGGGCCGCTTGGGACGCGCTCCGTGCAAGGTGGCTTCGTTACTGATGAAAGGTGTGTTGAGGAGTTTTTCGACTTTCTTTCCGAGGGCCCCTTCGGGCTCGGGATTGGAAGAAAGAGTGACGAGTTCCGGGTACGTCAACAGTTCCGGGCCTTGATAACGAGTGAGGTGAAGGCGGCGAAACTCCTTCGGGACCTGGGCCCCAGAAACCGGGGGGAGCGCCACAAGAAGCGAAAGCACAAGACCGACGACTTTCGCTTTCATGGGGGAAAGCGTTTCAGCGGCGCTCGTAAATTCCAACGAGTTCCGCTTGCGCAAGGATGTGGCCGTGGGCCGCCACGAGAAAATCGACCTTGGTCGCTTTCGGAGGGAGCGCGAGGGGCGCGTCCAAAGCATACAGTTTGAAAAAGTAATGGTGTGGTTTTCCGGGCGGCGGGCAAGGCCCTCCGTAACCCACCTTTTTGAAATCGGTCATCCCCTGCCGGGCCCCGTTGGGAAGCGTCTCGGCCTTGGACATTCCCTCCGCAAGTTCGTTCGTCTCACCCGGAAGATTGTAAAGCACCCAGTGGACCCACGTCCCTATCGGAGCGTCGGGGTCATCGGAGATCAGGGCAAAGCTCTGAGTTTTATCCGGAGGATCTTTCCAGACAAGGGGCGGAGAAAGGTCTTCGCCATCGCAGGTGTACTTTTGAGGGATCATTCCCTGGGATTGGAATGCCGAACTTTCGATCTTGAAAGCCATGGCTTCACCTCCAGCGAGCAAGAGCAGCAAAAGAAAGGGAGCGAACCGCATAAGGCCTCCTATCATAATCAAAACCTGACTTTAAGAAAACATTTTCTCGATGGCCGCTCTGATCTGACAAGCGCGGAACCCGTAGGCCGTCACACAGGCCGTCCGGGCGTCCATCCCTTCCGCGTCCCGGGGCTCCCGGAGAAGGACAACGATGAGGGAGACGGCCTTTCCTTCGAGGCGGCGGAGGAGCTCGCGTGCGCCCTTAAAAAGATGGGCATCCCAGCAAAAAAATAAAACGCCGGCCTCCGGGCCGAGGGCTGCGAGGACGGCTGAACACTCCTTCGGGTCCGGATCGATCGGGACCTTCTCGATCCTCCCCCATTTCATTCCAAACGGGGAGAAAGACTGCGTGAGAAACTTTTGGGGTTCGAGGAGCTCGGGTTCGATGAAACGTTCCCGCGCGACCGGCGAAAGATCCGGAAAAAGGACCGTGAGAGATCGATTCACCCAACGACCGGGTGAAAGAGGAAGGAGTCCCAATCCATCCTGGAGGACGCGCGCTCCGCTTCGTGCGATGAGCCGCGCCAGCTCTTTTCCTTCGTTTGCGCTAGTGACCGGGCCTTTTACAAATCGCTCAGGCCGTTTGGCCCTGAGCCGCTCAATGCGGGCCGCGCTTTCTTCCAATTCTGAATCCGAGAGTTCCTTTTTCTTGTAAGCCCAAAGCAGGGAGTCAAAGGCTTCGCGCTGGGCCCTGGGATCGGAGCAGATTAAAAGGAGATCGTGTCCGGCTTTCGCCGCCAGCGGAACGGCTTCACGAAGGGAGGCCGTTTTTGAAATGGCCCCCATCTTGAGGTCGTCTGTGAGTGCAACGCCTGTGAACCCAAGTTCCAGTCGGAGACAGTCGTGGATGATTCGTCTCGAGAACGTGGCGGGCCGGGACCGCGAATCCAGTTCCGGGTAAACCGGATGCGAGGACATCACCGTCTCCACGCCCGCCTCGAAGGCTTTTCGAAAAGGGACAAGGTCGGTCTCTTTGAGGGCCTTCCACGTTTTTCGAATCGCGGGAAGCTCTCCGTGCGGGTCCCGTGTTGCGGAGCCGAGTCCCGGGAAATGTTTCGCCGAGGCCGAAAGACCTTTTGACTGCATCCCGATGATTCTCGCTCGCCCCAGCTCGGCCACGAGCTTGGGATCTTCACCGTACGAACGGGTCCCAATCGCAGGACACCTTTCCTTGCCGAGGACATCCAAAACCGGAGCCAGGTTGAGGTCGATCCCGAGCGAGCGAAGTTCTTCGGCCTCAATCTCACCCTGCCGCTTGGCCCATTGGATTCGGCCCGAAATCCCGAGGGCCTGGGCATCGGGAAAAATCGTCACGCCCTCGCTGAAGTGAATCACGCGTCCTCCCTCGTGGTCTACCATTGCCAGGAGTTTTCTTCCGAGGGACCTTTCCAGATCCGAGACAAGGCGTCGAAATTGATCGGCCGATTCGAAATTACGGCGAAAGAGAATCAGACCGCCGGCGTGGGTCGAGCGAAAAAGCTCGACCGTCTCGGCCGTGGCGCACGTGCCGTCGATTCCCAAGATAAGTTTTTGTCCGACCAATTCTTCGCGGGTCATGTGATAAAATACCGGGCCAACGGATGGATTATTCCAAACTTCCCACGGAAAAGCAAAATCCAAGAACGGCCGTGCTCGACATGCTCGCGGTCGAAAAAATCCTGGGCTTGATGGACCGAGAGGACCTCTCCGTCCCTCGGGCCGTCCGGAGAGTCCGTCGTCCGATGGCTCGCGCGGTAGGATTCATTGTTTCTTCGCTCAAGCGAGGAGGGAGGCTTTTCTTCTTCGGGGCCGGGACGAGCGGCCGGATGGGTGTCCTTGAAGCGGCTGAGTGCCCGCCGACTTTCAACACGCCCCCCGGACTCGTGCAAGCCGTGATGGCAGGAGGAAAGCGCGCGGTCTTTCGCTCAAAGGAAGGGGCGGAGGACCGGGAAGCCGAAGCGCGCCGGGAAGTGAGAAGGCGGGTTCGCAAAGGGGATGTGATCGTTGGAATTTCGGCGAGCGGTGTGACCCCCTTCGTTCGCGGAGCCCTCCAAGAGGCCAAAAAGCGGGGAGCTCGGACGATTCTCGTCGCGTGCAATGGGTCTTCCCCTCTTCGCTCTTCGGTGGACATTTTGATTGCCCCCCAGACGGGGCCTGAAGTGATTGCCGGATCCACGCGCCTGAAGGCCGGGACCGTCACAAAATTGATTCTGAACCGGCTCACGGTCACTTCCATGGTCCAGCTCGGAAAAGTTTACGGAAATTGGATGGTGGATCTTCAGCCTCGCTCTCGGAAACTTCGCGAACGGGCGCTCCGGATTCTGAAACACCTGGGCAAGATTCCGCATGGCCGTGCAGAATCTTTTTTGACCCAGGCCGGCGGACAGGTGAAGGTCGCCATTTTGATGGCGAGGAAAAACCTCTCAGCAACTCAGGCGGCCTCGGCATTGAAACAATCAGGCGGCTTCTTAAGAAAGGCCCTTTCCCGGACGCGATGACCCTGGCCCTCGGCCTGATGTCGGGAACTGCGGGAGACGGTGTTTCCGCGGCCATTGCTTCTTTTAAGAACCGGTCTTTCAAGCTGATAGCCTACGAAACCTTCCCTTATCCCCCATCTGTCCGCAAAAAAATTCTTCATGCAGAGAAATTGAAGACGGCTGAGATTTCCGGGCTTCACTTTCTCCTGGGGCGGATTTTTGCCGACGCGGCCGCGAAAATCATCCGCCGCTCGCGAATCTCACCCCAACGGATTCGGGTCATGGGTTCCCACGGCCAGACGATTTACCACGGTCCCCGCGACCCGGTGCCCTCCACTTTTCAAATCGGCGAGGCGGCGGTGATTGCCGAGAGAACGGGAATCCCGGTCGTGAGCGACTTCAGGCCCTCCGACATCGCAGCCGGAGGCGAGGGCGCTCCTCTCATTCCCTTTTTTGATCTTCACTTCTACGGAAGCGGGCCGCGGCGGGCGCTCCTCAATATCGGCGGTATCGCCAATGTCACGCTCGTCGGCCGGGACCTTAAAAAACCCATTGCCTTCGATACCGGGCCGGGGAATTGCCTGATGGATCTTACCATTCAACGGATCACGAAGGGAAAACAAAGACACGACCCAGAAGGCCGCTGGGCTGGGCGCGGACGGGTTGAAATGAAATGGCTCCGCTCCCTGTTGGCTCATTCTTATTTTAAAAAGGCTCCCCCCAAGTCAACGGGCCGCGAGGAATTCGGAGAGAAATTTTTAAATCGCCCCCTCGGCCGGTTCCTCCGAGGAAGGCCGTTCGATGTCCTGGCGACCCTCACCTTTTTCACGGCCCTCACGATTTTTGAAAGTCTCAAGCGCTTCGCGCCCTCTTCGGTGAAGGAAATCATCGCAAGCGGCGGCGGCGTCAAAAATCTCATGCTGATGAATCACTTGAAGAAACTTTTCTGGCCGGTGCCGGTGCGTTCCATTGAAGAGTTCGGAATTCCGGCCCAGGCGAAGGAACCGATTGCCTTCGCTTTTTTTGCCCTGCGCGCCCTCGAAGGCAAGACGAACCATCTTCCCTCCGTTACCGGGGCCGGGCACGCCTTGATCCTCGGAAAAATCACAAGACCCCATGCAACCGATTGATTGGATCGTGGTCGCCCTTTATTGCCTCGTGAGCCTCTGGCTCGGCGTCACCTTGAGTAAGAAGGCTTCCCGGGGCGTGGAATCCTTTTTCGCGGGAAACCGAAACGTCGCCTGGTGGCTCGCCGGAACTTCAATGGCCGCGACGGCCTTCTCTTCCGACACCCCGCTCCTTGTGACCGGAATCACGCGCTCGCGCGGACTGTGGGGAAACTGGGAGGTGTGGTCGCTTGCCCTGAGCACGATGCTCGCCGTCTTTTTTTTCTCGCGCCTTTGGAAACGCGCCGGTGTCCTTACCGAGGTGGAGTTGGTTGAACTCCGTTACGCGGGGAGGCCGGCCTCGTTTCTGCGCGGCTTCAAGGCCCTCTATTGGGGACTTTTCTACAACGCCTTCATCATCGGTGCCTGGCCCATCACGGGCTTGGTCAAAGTGATGCAGGAGACAACGAACTGGACGAAGGCCCAGTCCATTTTTTTCTCACTCGGTCTGACCACCGTCTATGCCTGCCTCTCCGGTTACTGGGGTGTGGTGTTAACAGACCTTTTCCAATTTGCCTGGGCGATGACCGGGGCAGTGATCCTGGCCGTCTTCGCGATCAAGGCCGTGGGCGGGCCTGCTTTGCTCGTCAGTCATTTGGAGTCAACGGGAAAACTTTCCTTTCTCCCGCCGGCCGAGGGAATGAGCTGGCTCCTCGGGCTTTTTCTCATTCAATGGTGGGCGTGGAAAAATTCAGACGGAGGCGGCCTCGCGGTCCAGCGGATGGTTTCCTGCAAGGACGAGCGCGAGGCGATGCGGTCCATGCTTTGGTTCAATATCGCGCACTACGTGCTGCGCTCCTGGCCCTGGGTCCTGACGGGTCTCGCTTCCCTTGTATTGATTCCGGACGCCCTTCTTCAAGTGAAGGAGGCAGGGCATGTTTTCATCGACCACGAACGGGCTTATCCGAGGCTCATCACGATGCTTCTTCCGGCCGGTCTTCGGGGAGTGCTCGTGGCCTCCTTTTTTGCCGCATTCATGTCCACGGTCGACAGCCAGCTCAATTGGGGCGCCTCGTACCTGGTGAACGATTTTTACAAACGGTTCGTCGTGAAAAACGCCTCGGAGTCCCACTATGTCTTGGTTTCGCGCGCGGCCACGTTTCTTTTGGCGGTGATCGCGACAGGCGTCGCCTTCTTCACGGAGAGCATCGGCGCAGTCTTCACCTTTGTCTTGAATCTCACAGCGGGAGTGGGACCCGTCTATCTTTTGAGATGGTTTTGGCGGCGCATAAACGCCTGGAGTGAAATCGCGGCGATGAGTGCGAGTCTTCCTTTGATTCTCTTCCGGGACCGGTTTTTTTCGCTCGTGGGAATTCCAGCGGACCCGATGCTCCGGCTTCTTTACATGGTGCTCGGAACAGCTGCCTTCTGGATTCCGATCACTCTCTTCACGGCCCCCGTTCCTCCGGCGAAGCTCGAGGAATTTTTTAACCGGATCTCACCCGCGGGTTTCTGGGAAAGAGAGGGAAAGCTCGGTCTCGGGCTTTGGGTCGCGGCTACGATCGCACTCCTTGCCACACTCATCGGACCGGTTCAAATTTTTTTCGGGAAAACCCTCTCCGGGACTTTGATTTCAGTCCTGGCTTTGGCGGGATGGTTTTTTGTAGCGAGGAAAGAGGGAACTCTCAGCCGTTCCGGTGGAAGATGAATTCCTCGACCGGACAGTTCTGGGTGAGGTGCTCCTGAATAATCCGTTCGAGCTTTTCCTCAGTCACGTGGTGATACCAAACGCCTTCCGGATACACACAAACAATCGGTCCGCCCTGACAGACCCCGAAACACTGGCACTGCGTCCGGTGAATTCGTTCCGGGCCCTCGGAGAGCCCGAGCTCTTTCAAGCGCGCTTTGAGACGCGCGTAAAGCGAAGGCGAGGTCTCTGGTGCGCAGCGCGGCCCGGTGCATACGAGAACGTGCTTCCGGTACGGAACGGTAACAGGCGGTGTGGGATTTTCCATTTTTAAGCGTTACCGGTTCCTACAGGGACAGGTACCACCTCATAGGTTAACGAAAAGCTTAGTGAGGGTGGCATCCTGAAGGAACCTTCGCCTCGCCCCCTCCACTCGATAGTAAGGCATTTCAGGAAAAAGGTGGTGGAGAAAATGTCCGCTGATCTCCCCGCCCGCCAAATAATTGAGCCAACCCGGGATCCGGTAGGTCTTGGTCCGGTTCAAGGCCGAGCGGGACGGATCGATAAACTGCTCGTCATAATGCTGGAACTGGCCCAGGAAGTGGGCCCAGTTTTTTACCACGAGCATCGGGAAGGCCCAGCCCCAGGCGACCGCCGGAAGGATCCAAAGAAAAATTCCAAATAGCGTCCATTGTACAATCGATTGCCGGAGCGCCTTTTTCCCTTCCTCCTCCTTCACCTTCTCGTAATCAGCTCGGTTCCATTCCTCAAGCGGCACTTCATTCATGTAACGCTCATCTTCCCAGCCCGGCATGTGGGCCCCCACAAAAGTGAGCTCGAGAAAATAAAGAATCCGGGTCCAAACATTTTTTTGCATCGCCAGGAAGCTGTTTTTGCCGTGATGATGGTCGACGTCTGTCTCGTCAAAGGGCCGCGCGTGGTGGTTAAGGTGGGCGCGCGTGTAGCGCACTTTGCGCTTGGGGGCGTTCGGGACGGCTAGAAAATAAAGAAAGTCGAGGAACTTTTTCGCGAACGGCCCTCCGGCCGCGTTGTGATGCGTGTGATGATGGTGAATCGTCGCGTTCACAAGCGAAAACCAGAGGAAGGCGTTCATAACCCCCAGGAGAATCTTGACCCAAAGAAGGGGGGTCGTCACCACGACCGCCGTCGCAAGAGAAAGCAGGAGAAGAAGGATTCCGACGTGCCGGAAGAGGAGCCGGTCGTCTTTTTCAAAAAGGTCCCGGTTCCCGGAACGGAACCGCTCGAGTGCCGCCATCTCGTTTGTCTTCTCGAGAATCATTGAAGGAGCTTTTCCAGTTCCGCTGAAGTCGTAACCGGAAATTTGCAAACATGGTTTTCGCAAACGTAAGCCGTGGGTTTCCCGTTCTGCATCGTTTGATCTTTCATAAAAGGAATCAAAGACTCGGCTGCTTGCGCGAGCTTTGGATCTTTCGGGTGAAGGGCCACGACCTTGTTGGGGAGAAAACGGGAGTGGAGGATCTGGAGGAATTCCTTCACGCCTGAAGAGGACTCCTCCCCCGCAATCACGATCTCCCGCGAGGGGCCCAGCGCGAAGTCGAGTGCCATCAGCATTTGCGGGTGGGCCTCGGGGTTTTGCTGGATCGCCGCCGAGAAGGCATTGAAAAGATCCTGGGCCTTGAGTTCCAGATCCTTCTCCATCGTGAGGCGGCCCACCCGCAAAAGGTCAAGCGCCGCGACCGAGTTTCCGGAAGGAATCGCGCCGTCGTAAATTTCTTTTTGACGGATAATCAGTTTCTCGGCGTCCGTGGCCGTGAAGAAAAATCCTCCGCGCTCGGAATCCCAGAAAAGCCGCACCATCTCGTGGGTGAGGCGCTTCGCCTCGGCCAGGTAACGCGGTTCAAACGTGGCCTCGTAAAGATCGATTAGCCCGTGGATGAAAAAAGCGTAGTCCTCGATCGTCCCGAGGATCAAGGACTCGCCCGCCCGGTAGCGGTGAAGGAGCCGCCCGTCCGCTCGGACGAGTTTTCCAAGAATGAAATCCGCAGCTTGTCGGGCCGCGTCCCGGTAACGGGGCTCTCCCAAGACGCGTGAACCCCGGGCGAGACTTGAGATCATGAGCCCGTTCCAATCCGTTAAGATTTTATCGTCGAGAGAAGGACGAGGGCGTTTCGTGCGAATTTGAAAAAGTTTCAGGGTGGAAGAGCGGATGATCTTTTCGATTTCCTCGGGTGATTTTTTAAATTTTTGTGCGGTCTTCTCAAAAGGGTTCGCAAGCGAGAGGACATTTTTTTTCACCCATTCGCCGTGGGGGTCGTTTTGCACATTGCCCTCTTCGCGAACCCCCAAGACGAAAGAGACGATTTCTCCTGTCTGGGGGCCGAGCCGATCGAGGATTTCTTGTTTTTCCCAAACATAAAAAGCCCCCTCCCGTTTACGGGCGGCCTTGGGATCCATCGAGTCGGCGTCTTCGGCGGAATAGAACCCGCCTTGGGGATGGCCCAGGTCTCGGAGAACATAATTAAAAATGTGTCGGACCGTCTCGGCGTAGAATTCCTGACGGGTCACCTGATAGGCCTCCAGATAAGTTTGGGCGAGAAGGGCCTGATCATAAAGCATTTTTTCAAAATGCGGCAGAAACCAGCGGCTGTCCGTGGAGTAGCGGTGAAATCCTCCGCCCACGTGATCCCACATTCCGCCGAACACCATTCCAAAGAGAGTTTTTTCTACCATCTCGAGCGCACGTTTCTCACCGGTCCGTTTCCAGAATCGCAGAAGCAAAGAAAGCGCGTGGCTGCGCGGAAATTTCACGCCTTGACCGAATCCCCCGTGAAGGTCGTCAAAGGTCGATTCGAGATCGTGATAGGCCGCTTGGAGCGTTTTCTCGCTGAGCGAAAAAGTTGGGTCGGCCTTGGCCAGGGCGTGGGTCTGGATGAGTTCGGTCAGGTTTTGGCTTTGGCTCAAGATTTCCGGCCGCTTCGTGCGCCACGCCTCGGAGACGGATTGAAGCACGGCCGCAAAGCCCGGCCGTCCCCACCGGTCGTCAGGCGGCCAGTAGGTCCCGCCGAAAAAGGGTTTCTTGTCGGGGGTGAGAAAAACGCTGAGGGGCCAGCCGCCTGAGCCTGTCAGTGCTTGGACGGCCGTCATGTAGATATTGTCGAGGTCCGGCCGCTCCTCGCGGTCCACTTTGATGGCCACCACGGTCTCGTTCATCAAGCGGGCCATGCCGGGGTTTTCGAAGGACTCTTCCTCCATCACGTGACACCAGTGGCACGTCGAGTAACCAATGGAAAGAAAAACGGGTTTGTCTTCGCGCCGGGCCTTCTCAAAGGCCTCCTCGCCCCAAGCGTACCAGTCGACCGGGTTAGACGCGTGTTGAAGGAGGTAGGGACTTTTTTCGTTGGCTAATCGATTACCCATCAGGAGAAAAAGAGCCAGGATGGCCCCGGTTAATTTTTTTTGAGAGGACCCGCTCAGGATGATGTAGAGGCGACAACCGCGGTCGAGGCAACAGCGGTGGATGAAATGGAAACCTGGCCCGCCCTCATCTTGCTCTGTTGCTGATCGAAAGCGGAGAGTTCGTTTTTGAGGACGCTCGCAAGGGAATAGGTCCGTCCGTCCGAATATTCCACGAGGTAGGGCTCACCTGTTTTTTGGGAGAAGGAGGCCACACGAGTGACGAAATCTTCGGCCGTCTCGATTCCGCTTACCCAATGACCCTTTTTGTAAAGAAGCCACTGCCGGGTCTGTTTCCCATTGTGAGTCTTGCCGTTCCGGATGAAACGTTCGTCTGAAGCCGCCACCCGTTCAAGGAGATAGCGAATCCGTTCATCCTGATGGGTCAGACCGGTTGTCTGGGAGGCGCTGCCTGCCTCAACGTGAGGACGGGGACTTAAGAAAACTTCTCCGGTGGGGGCCTCTGAATAACGAGAGGCGCGGGTGTGAACGCAACCGCTCACCAGAGCGGTTATGAAAAGGACAGGTAAAAAACCCAAAAAAAATTTTAGAACCCGACTCACTTCTAACTCCTCCTATTAGTTAAAGCTTACCCGCTCCTTTTCAGGATGTAAAGTAAAGATCGGTCAAAAAAGCCCCCTGCTTAAGGGAACGGGGCCTAATGCCGGCCGCTTCCAAAAAGCTGGAGGGCCCGGCTTGCGATCTTCTGATCGTCCGGGAAGGCCAGGAAGGCGGGGCGGAGGGTAAACTCTCCGTACTTATCGTTAATAGCGTCAAGGGCTTCCAAAAGGCGCCGTTCTCTCAAGCCCTCTTCGAAAAGCCATCCCTCCCGGCCGGACGGCCGGAGGTCCGAGACGCTCACCCCCAGGAGCCGAATGGGCTCCCGGGGCCTGTCGATCCGGGCAAAAATCCTTTTGGCGCATTGAAAAAGGGTGCCTCCGTGGTCCGTACAGAAACCAAAATCATGTTGTTTGGAAACCGTTTCGAAATGGGAGAAGCGAATGACGGTGTGGACGACTCGGCCCTCATAACGCCTCCTCCGGAGCCTCCGGGCCACCTTCTCAGAAAGCCAAAGGAGGTAACGGAAAAGGCTCTCGCGGTCCCGCGTGGGTCGGGTAAGGGTATAAGAGTGCCCCATGGATTTTGGTTCCGGCTCGTAATCCATGGGAAGAACGGGAGAATGGTCGATCCCCTGCCCCATCCGCTTGAGGACCGAACCCATGATCCCGAAGCGCTTGTGGAGAATCGATTCGGAAAACCTTCCCAATTCCCCGGCCGTGAAAATTCCCATCTGGTGAAGGTGGATCGCAAGACGCGGCCCGATCCCGCAAAATTTCTCTACGGGCAGACTTTCTAGCGCTTCACTGATTCTCTCGGAGCGGATCCGAAAAAGTCCGTCCGGTTTTTTCCACTCGCTCGCGAGCTTCGCCAGAAGTTTATTGGGAGCGATGCCGATGGAAAGCGTGAGACGGAAATTTTCAAACACCCAGCGTTTGATGGCAAGCGCGAGGGCCTCCGGCGTTCCCCAAGGAAGGTACGTGTCGGTGATGTCGAGAAAGGCCTCATCGATCGAGAAGATTTCAACCAGCGGCGAGTAGGTTGCGAGGTGAGCGAAAATTTGTTCCGAGGTGTCTGAATACTTGGCCGAATCCGCCGGGACCAGGCAGGCAAAGGAGCATAGTTTTTTTGCCTCTCGGAGCGGCATCCCCGTTTTCACCCCGTAGCGGCGCGCCTCGTAATTGGCCGTGAGGACCACGCCCGAGGTCATCGAATGGCCGACCACGAAAACGGGTTTTCCCCGAAGAGTGGGATCGGCCACTTCCTCCACTTGGGCGAAAAAGGCGTCCAGATCGAAATGAAGGACGATTCTCTCTTGATCTCCTGGCTTTTCCAACAGCGTGGGCTGAAGCCCTTTTCGGATGATCATTCCTCACTCTGCGTTGACGCGGCCGAGCCGCCAATGAAGAAGCTTGGAATCATAAATCAATTCAAAGGTGTTCGTGCCATCGAAGACGGAAAAGGAATGAAGCCAGCTTTCGCCGGACCGTCCCTTCCAGCGGAACGTGACGCGTTGGACGGGATATTTCCTTCCCCTCCACACAAACCAGACCGGATCCAAACTCCCTTTTCGAAAGACCGCTCCTACTTCGATGGGGTCATTGATTTCTGTAATCATCCAAGGACCCTCAAGACGACGCGCACCTTGCCCAGAATTTGAAAATCCGGATACTTTTCTTTCGTGATCCGGATGGGAGAGTAAGCCGGGTTGGCCGCCCGAAGCTCCACGACCCTGTGCTTCGACCAAAAATGTTTCACCGTGGCCTCGCCATTCAAGTAGGCGGCCACGATTTGTCCGGTTTCAGCGCGGGGTTCTTTTTTCACGAGGACGAAATCTTGGTCGAAAATCCCGGCGCCCTTCATGCTGTCCCCGCGCACCTTGAGAAGAAAGTGCCCGTCGCCCTGAATCAGGGTTTTATCCAGATAAAGGAAACCCTCGATATTTTCCTCGGCGAGGACCGGAGTCCCGGCCGCGATTTCGCCCACGAGGGGAACCGCCGCGATACCGGGATGAAAGGGAGCGGATTTTGAGGCGAGCTCGATCCCCCTTGAAATGCCGGGCCGGCGCTTGAGATAGCCTTTTCGTTCGAGTGAGGTCAGGTGTTCTGTGACGGCGTTCGTGGACTCAAATCGGAAATGCTCCTGAATCTCCCGCACGGTGGGCGGAATCCGCCGTTTCTCGAGAAAACCCGAGATGAATCCCAAAATCTTTCCCTGTCGTTCCGTCAATGTTTCCACAGAAGGGAGGATACTGAACAAATGTTCAGTTGTCAAGGGGAGGGGTCTTGGGAGTAGAATGAAAATTAATTAAGGAGGCATGCTATGAAAACGAATGGGACACGGATGGGAATTTTGGGACTTGCGTTCGCAGTGGCCATTGGAATGAATGCGGTGCCTGCCTTCGCCAAGGCGCATGGAGCCGGTGGTGGCGGAAAGAAAGGTTGGGAGGGTGACAAACCACCCGGTTGGAGCCACGGTGAGAAAAAGGGCTGGGGGGATGCGGGAATGCCGCCGGGGCTTGCCAAGAAATCGGGTCATCCGCATAAGCATGAACACAAACACGAAAAAAACGAGGGGAAGAAGGACGAGGGTGAGAAAGGTTAGTCTTTCGATTTCACCCGTTGGAAAATTCCAAGCGCACGCTCACGCAGCCATCTAAATCCTACGCGGAAAAGTTGGGTGACTTTGCCCTTTTCCTCAAGCGGGGCAAGCGTCAAGTAGGCGGCCGGAACGACATAGAGGGTGAGGAGGGTCGAAACGACCATCCCTCCAATGACGGCAATGGCCATCGGGATCCGCGTCTCGGCGCCGGGGCCGAGCGCCAGGGCCGGCGGGACCGCGGCCGCGATCGTGGAAACGGAGGTCATCACGATCGGCCGGAGCCGGATGGGAGAGGCTGTCTTGATGGCCTCGAGAGGTGACATGCCTCTCTCTCGCATTTGGTGGGCAAACTCCACGAGAAGGATGGAATTTTTCTTCGAAATCCCCATCAAGAGAAGGATTCCGATCAGGCTGAAGATGTTGAGCGACTGGTTGCCCATCCAGAGTGCGATGAAGGCCCCGGAGATGCTGAAGGGAAGCGCCAGAAGCACCGTAAAAGGGTGGATCACGTGATTGAACTGGCTCGCAAGAACCATGTACGACACGAGGATCCCGAGCCAGAGCGCAAAAAGCAGGCTTTGAAAAGATTCCCGGAAGGTTTCGCTCGTCCCGCTGAAAATGGCCCGGTATCCTTCCGGTAAAGCCTCACGGCTGATTTTGCCCGCCTCTTGAATGGCAGCGGCCTGTGATTTTCCCGGAGCGACGTTGGCAAAAAGGCCAATGGCCCGCTCGCGGCCGCGGCGCGTGATGGAAAGAAGGCTCGGGGTCTCCTCCACCCGGACCACGTCCGCGAGGCGCACCCGTTCCCCGCGGTTGTTCCAGACAAAGAGCCGCTTGATGTCCTCCGCTTTGGTCCTTCGCTCCGGGATCACCTGAAGCCTGACATCGTATCGCCGTCCGCCCTTCGTGTATTTCGCGACCCGCTCTCCGCCGATCATCGCGTTGATGACCCGTGCAATGGCGCCCACGCTCACGCCACGCTCGAAGGCCTTGTCCCGGTCCGGATAAACCCTCACCTCCGGCATGCCTGAAAGATAATCCGTGTCCGCGTCGACGAAGAAATCATTCTTCTTCATCCTTTCCAAAATTTCCTGGGCCGCGGCGGCCAGTTTTTCCCAATCGGATCCCCGGACCGTGAACTCAACCGGAAACCCGCGCTGGGCCGCGAAGCCGCGCGTTGAAAGGTCTTGCATGACTGCTTGAACGTTCGGGATCTTGTTAAACTCCTCGCGGAAATATTTCATGATTTCCTGCTGAGTCAATCGCCGTTTCATCTTCGGATCACGGGGTCTTTCTTTGGGCTGCTTCAAGGTAACAAAAATATTTCCCGTGTTGACCTCTCCGCCCCCGAATCCCCCGACGGCCGAGAAGTAACGAATGACTTCGGGACGCTTTGAGACAAGCGCTTCGGCAATCTTGAAACGCGCGTCGGTGAAGGCCATCGAAGAGCTAATGGGCGTCTTCAAGCGGACCAGAAACATGCTCTGGTCCTGAGCGGGAACGAATTCCTTCCGGAGACAGGAGGCGAAGCCGAGCGAGAGTGAGAAAAAGAGCACGGCCCCGACCAGCACTTTTTTCCGGTGTTGAAGGGCCCTGTCGAGGGTCCGGCGATAGACGTCGGTCAGTTGGTGGTTCCATTTCTCGAAACGCCGGCCGAATTCAGTCTTTCGTTCTCCGATCTCAAGAAATTGGGAACAGCGCATCGGCGCCAGGGTCAACGCCTCTACGAGTGAAATGAGGACCGCCGTTGAAATCGTGACGCCGAATTGAAAGAAAAATTTTCCGATGATTCCCTTCATGTAAGCGACCGGAAGAAAGATGGCCACAATCGCCACGGTGGCGGCGAGCGCCGCAAAAGTAATTTGTTGGGCCCCCTTCAAGGCGGCGTCCTGCTGCGATTCTCCCTTCTCTCGGTGGCGGACAATGTTTTCCAACACCATGATGGCGTCGTCCACTACGACGCCGATCGCCAAGGAAAGGCCGAGGAGCGTAAAGGTGTTGAGCGTGAAGCCGGCAAACTTCAGAAGGATGAACGTCCCCAGAATGGAGGTGGGAATCGCAAGAAGGATGTTCATCGTGGAGCTCCACGATCCGAGGAAGAGCCAGCAAACGAGCGAGGTAAGGAGGGCCGAGAGGATGAGGGTGAAAACCATTTCGTGGACCGCGTCCTCGATGAAACGAGTGCTGTCAAAATTGACGCCGATGTCATAGCCCTCGGGCATTTGACGCTTAATTTCTTCCATCCGTTTTTTGACGCGGCGGGCCACGTCCACCGTGTTGGCGCCCCGTTGTTTGCGGATTCCAAGTCCCACGGAAGGCTGCCCCATTGCCCGCGAAATCCGTCTCAGGTCCGCAAGACCGTCTTCGATTGTGGCCACGTCCTTCAAGGGAATCGGTCGATAGATGGGTTGTCCCCCGCGACGGTTAATGACGAGTTTTTCAAATTCTTCGACGGACCGCGCTTCCCCCATCGCCCGAACGCGGATTTCATGCTCTGGAGTCTCGAGCCGTCCGGCGGGGAGCTCGATGTGTTCTTGTTGAATCGCTTGAATGACATCTTCCACCGTCAATTCATAGGCGGCGAGTTTGCGGGGATCGAGCCACACACGAAGATTCCGCTCCAGGAATCCGCCCAGAAAAACGTCCCCTACGCCGGAGATAGTCTTGAGTTTGTCCTTCACTTGCGTGTCCACGAATTCCATGAGTTCCCGGAGGGAATGCGTGCTCGTCACGGCGAGCCACAGGATCGGCTGGTCCTCGGGATTGGTCTTGCTGATGACGGGCGGATCGATTTCCCGTGGGAGACGGCGCTGGGCTTCCGAGAGTTTGCTCTGGACTTCCTGAAGGGCCACGTCGATGTCGCGCTCCAATTCAAACTCGAGCGTGATCTCGGTCCGTCCCTCAAGCGAGGAGGAGGAAACCTCTCGAATTCCCTGGATGCCCATCACTGCATCCTCGATGACGTCGACGACATCGCTTTCAATGACTTCGGGGGCTGCGCCCTCCCAATTCACGCTGATATTGAGCACCGGGAAATCCACGTCCGGCATTTGGCCCACGCCCATCCCTTTGAAGCTCAGGAGCCCAAAGATCATCAGGCCGAACATCAGCATCCAGGCAAAGACCGGGTTCTTGATTGAAATTTCAGAGAGGTTCACGGCGCGGTCCCCGTGGCCACCTGAAAGGCCCAATCATTTTGTTTCATTTCATAATGCGCCCGATTGGCGTCTCTTCGAGTTTGAAGAAGTTCCTGCAACGCTTCGAGGACATCCAGATTGCTCACCAGATTGTGCGCGTAGTCCTCCTTTTGAAGCCGGAAGTTTTCCTCCGCGGCCTTGACCGCTTCCTGAAAAGAGCGGGCCTCGCTCACCGAGGCCAGCCAATTTTCATAATGCTTCTTGATTTCAAGCTCCGCTTCACGCCGGACCTTGGAATAATTGAGTTTTTTCTTCTTCCATTCGCTCACGGCCTTTTTAACGTTGCCGATTGCCGCCCCGCCCTGGAAGAGAGGGACATCGATCTTGAAAAGGAAGTCCCAATCGATATTGGATTGGAAACCCTCCCGTCGGATATATTGATTGTTCTCAATAGAAAGTTTCGGCCAGAATTGGCTCTGGGCCACGATGAGGCCCTGTTTGGCTGTTTTCACGGCTTGGCGGGCCGCCTCGACGTCGGAGCGCTCATCCACCTTCGCCAGATAAGAATACAACTCCTGTGGCGGTTCTTCGGAAATCGGCTCATCGCTCAACGTTTGACCCTTCCATTTCATTCCAGTCAGAAATTCAAGGATAGAACGGGAGACGGCCATAGCCCCGCGCACGCGCGCTCGCTCGGCCTCGAGGGTCTTCATCCGGGCCTTGGCCGTGACCACTTCACTTGAGCGGGAGCGTCCAATGGATTCTCTTTCTTCAAGTTCCCGCACGCGTTCTTTGAACAGGGAATAAATTCCATCAATGGTTTCCAGATCTTTCTTCTCTCTCAGAAATCCGTAATAGGCTTGGACCACGTCCAGAAAAAGAAGCTCCTGGGCGCGGAACCATTCTTCCTTTTGTTCTTTGCGAAGGCTGCCGGCGCCAACCAAGGCCCCCAATGCTTTGAATCCTTGGAAGAGCGGTTGTGTGATGACGATCCGGCGCTCGCGGCGGTCCGGGTCCGAAAGTGAACTTCCGACGCTGCTCGTGTCGCTTCCCCCTTTTTGGGCCTCCTGAAGCCGGCGCTCCATCACGAAATCAACGTCACCTAAAGCCTCGCTCGCCGCGATGAAGAATTGGGCTTCGGCTTCTTTGATTTCTTCCTTTTGAATGGCGACGGTCTCGCTTCGCTTGAGAGCCCGTTCGAAACAATCCTGCAAACTCAAGGGTGCGCTTGGGATCACCGCTTCGACCGGCTCGGGCTTGGGACCCACCGGCGGCCGTCGGGCCATCGCCCACGACGGGGAGGGATCCAAGACAGCACCGATCAAAATAAAAAAGAAAAATGTTCTCATTTTTTCTTGGGCAAATTCAATGTCTCGTCCAGAGTCTGGGAAAGGAGGTTGTAAAAATGGGCGACGGCTTTCCGTTCGAGCGCGTTCAGTTGATCCAATGTTTTCAATAGAAAACTTACGGCCTGGCTTTGCGTTTTCCGGACGATCCGCTCGCCCTTGGGTTGAATTTCAAGAAGGGAGACTCGCCGATCGGTGGGGTGAGGGAGCCTCTTTAAAAACTTTCCCTTCTCCAGACGGTCCACGAGACTCGTGACCGCGGGTTTTGTGATGTGGAGCTTCGCACTCACCTCGGTCATCGAGACGGTGCCCCGGTCCACAAGCTGGCTCAGGAGGGCAAACTGAGGAAAGGTAAGGTGGGCCTCGGTCAGGAGCTGAGTGTAAATCCTGGAAAACTTGGGCTGGATTTCCCGGAACTGGCGGGCGAACTTATCCTTTTCGTTCATCGGCACTCTCCTTAGAAGGGGGCCTCCTATTTGGTTCAAAGATAAAATAATTAAATGATTTAACTATTAGGTGCCTAAATCATACACGGCCTCCGGGAGGAATGCAAGAACCGCGGCCTGTGATATACTGGGCCCCTGATGAAGACGAAGGAGCAGGACCTCGAACGGGCGACGGCGCTCGAGCGGGAGGCGCATCAGCTCCGCTCGGAACAAAAAATTCAAGAGGCCTTCAACCTTTTCGACGAGGCCGCTTCCCTTTACTCCCATGCCGGCGAGTCCTTGAAAGCCGCCCTCTGCTACGCCTCGGCCGCCACCTGTTGGAACATCCGAACAGGCTGGCAACCCTTGCGCAATGCCGCGACCCGCAACGAATCATCCGCACAAGAAGCGCTCAAGGCGGGACATTATCAGTACGCAAAGGAACGTTTTCTCGAAGCCTCTTTGCTTTATGAGAAGGAAGGCGATTTTGGGCGTTATTCGGCTTGCTTCTATGGGTCCCATCAGACGGATTCCAAGATCCAGTGGGAACTTTTCACGCGGTGGCGGCGGTCCAAGCAAGACCTCGTTCAAGAAGCGGATCTCAAAGAAAGGCTGATTGCCCTGGGTCGCTGGGCAATCAACCGACTCAATGACCTTCTCTGGGGTTACGGAGAACGGCCTTTCCGGACGTTTTGGGTGGCCACTGCAATCATTTTTACAAGCGCCCTTGCTTATAGTTTCTCAGGACACATTCGGACTGAAGGCGGGATCCGCCCCATTTCCTTTCTCGAGGGTCTTTATATGAGCGTGATCACTTATACGACGGCTGGTTTCGGAGATTATCTGCCTCTCGGTTGGACGCGCTTTTTTGCGGGGTTTGAGGCTTCGCTTGGAATTTTTTTGGCTCCGCTTTTCCTAATTGGTCTCACGCGCCGATACCTTAGAATGTACCGTTGAAAGCAAGCGGATGAAAAAACGGCTCACCTTCCTGATTCTTCTTATAGTGGGAACCTCTGCCCTGGTGTTCGTAGCCAAAGACTGGATTCTCAAACAGGCCTTTGTCTCGGCGGTGAAGACCCTCACAGGATTCGACACCGAAATCCGGAGGCTCCGCCTGGACCTGGTGAATGGAATCGTTCATCTAGAAGGGCTTCGCCTCATCAACCCAGCAGAAATGGGTTTCGTTGGAAAAATCTTTGGGGATGCGCCTGAAATTTATCTGGAGATGGATCTGGCCGCGCTCCTCAAAAAAGAAAGGGTCCACTTCCGCGAACTCCGGCTCGATGTTTCACAGCTTAACATTGAGAAGAACCGGCACGGCGTTTCCAATATCTCGCTCCTCAATCCGGTCCAGAGATCCGAAATCAAAGAAGAAGTGACTCTTCCTGAGAAAAAAATGCCCTTTCAATTGGATCGATTTGAACTGACGCTCCGAAGGGTCAGTTACAACGACCGTTCCGGGATCGTCCCCAAGAAACTCGCCGTCGACATGCACGTCGACAAACAGGTTTTCGAAGGGATCACGGATGCCAAGTCCATCGTCCAGATCATTGTGATGAAGGTCATTTCAGCCAGCCCCCTTGCCAACCTGGGCGTCAACGTAGCCGACCTCCAAAATCAACTCAAAGACAAGGTCCGGACCGCCCGCGAGGTGGGGAAGAAAATCTACCGTGAAGCGAAAGTGGACGTCGTCGCCGCGAAGACGACGGAAGTGGGCAAGCAGGTCTTGGGGGAGGGAAAAGAAACGCTCGGTCAGGTCGGCGGAGCGGCCAAGAACAGACTCACAAGCCTCTGGGGCAAGGCCCGTGAGAAGGTTTCGGAAGTCACCGACCGTTAAACACTGAAGCGGAAGAGCATCACGTCGCCGTCCTTGACGACATAGTCCTTGCCCTCGATCCGAAGAAGCCCCCTCTCCTTGACCGCGGCCTGGGACCCAAGCTTCACGAGATCTTCCCAGCCCATCACCTCGGCCCGGATGAATCCGCGCTCGAAATCAGAATGGATTTGGCCGGCCGCCTCCGGGGCCTTCGCGCCCACTCGCACCGTCCAGGCCCGGACCTCTTTTTCTCCGGCCGTGAAAAAGGTAATGAGTTGAAGGAGCTTGTAGCCGGCCCGCATCAGGGCGTAAAGCCCGGGCTCTTCGAGCTTGAGCTCTTTTAAGAATTCCTTTTGTTCCTCTTCGGCCAGATCAATGAGTTCGGACTCCACCTTCCCGCAAATCACAATGGACCCAGCTCCTTCTTTTTGTGCCCATTCCTTGACCGCCTGGACCTTCGGCCCTCCGCCCGGAAGATCGGATTCAGCAACATTGGCGCAGTAAAGAACGGGCTTGAGCGTGAGGAGCGCGAGATCCTTGACGGACTTTTTCTCATCCTCTGAAAGTCCGAGCCGGCGTGCCGGAGTCCCCTCTTCAAGGGCCTTTTTGACTTTCTCGTAGACCGGCGCTTTTTCCTTTGCCTCTTTGTTGCCGGTGGACGCAAGCTTTTGATTTTTCTCGAAGCGCGCGGCAACAGTTTCGAGGTCCTTCAAGCAGAGTTCGGTTTCAATCACTTGGATGTCGCGAAGAGGATCGATGGACCCCGAGACATGGACGATGTCCGGATCCTCAAAGCAGCGGACGACGTGGAGGATCGCCTCCACTTCTTTGATGTGGCCAAGAAATTGATTCCCCAGTCCCTCGCCCGTGGAGGCGCCCTTGACAAGACCCGCGATGTCATAAAATTCTACGGTCGTGTGAGTTGTTTTTTTGGGGTTGAACATCTGCGTGAGCTCGTCGAGCCGGGGGTCCGGGACCGCGACCACGCCGACGTTGGGGTCAATCGTGCAGAAAGGATAATTGGAGGCCGCGACCCGCGCCTTGGCGAGTGCATTGAAAAGCGTGGACTTTCCGACATTCGGCAAACCCACGATCCCTGCGCGGAATCCCATCGAGTTTAACGGTGACGGACGACCGCGATCACGACGGCCGTGAAAATCGTGAGGTTGGCAATGTTAAAAACCTTGAAGATGAAATCGTTTGAGACGAGCGCCGAGGGCAGCATCGCGAGGAGCGTGAACCAAACCCCGAACGTCCAGAGGAAGCTGAAATCTTTCGAGGACTTCCGGTTCATGATCTTGGCGATGAGCGGAATGTTCCAGAGAGGAAGAACGAGCGCGGCGATCAGGCCGACGAGTTTAATCACGAAGGAATTTTAGCGGCTCTTCCGGGCGGCGTCAAATCCCCTCCAGTACGATCGCCACCGGACAATGGTCCGAGCCCTTCACCTGGGGAAGGTGATACGCGTCGCCCAAGTGCGGACGAAGAGAACGAGAGAGTCCGAAGTAATCGATCCGCCAGCCGATGTTTTTCGCCCGGCAGTTTCCCATGGGACTCCACCACGTGTAGTGACCGCCGTCCTCGTGAAACTCGCGGAAGGCGTCGAGGAAGCCCGATCGGAGGATCCGGTCAAAACCTTCTCGCTCCTCGGGTGTGAAACCGTGATTCGTGACATTGGCCTTGGGGTACGTGAGGTCGATCTCCCGGTGGGCCACGTTGAGATCTCCGCAAAAGATGACGGGCTTTTTTTTCTCGAGTTTCTTGAGAAAGGAAAGAAAATCCAGGTCCCATTTTTGCCGGTAACCGAGCCGTGAGAGATCGCGCTTGGAATTCGGAGTGTAAACGTTGACGAGATAAATTCGGGGGTACTCGGCCGTCATCACACGTCCTTCGTTGTCATGCTCCTCCATCCCCACCCCATTTGTGACCGCGAGGGGCTTTATTTTCGTGAAAAGAACCGTTCCCGAATAACCCTTTCGTTCCGGCGAATTCCAGTAGGTTTCGTATCC
>JGI1358J11329_10000523_pt1 | contig 34128 bp, 35 predicted proteins | sample Subgroupgradi54m_FD_11329 | JGI IMG/M metagenome (IMG submission 11329)
AAAGCTACCGGCGTGCCGGCTTATGTCGCTGACGAGCCGCTTTTCTGCGTCGCCAAGGGAGCCGGCGTGGTTTTGGAAAATCTGGAATTTTACAAGCGAAGCATTATGGCCCGTCGCTAATTTTAAATTTAAAATTTAGAATTCTCGTGCATTACTATCATAAAATAAAAGAATACTTGAATAAGTGCATAGAAAAAGATATATTATCCCACGCTTATATTTTTTATGGGCCCGACGAGATTTCAAAGCATAAGACCGCTTTTTGGTTTGCTGATAAAATTCTCGACAATCTGGAATCTAAATTTCATCCAGATCTTTTTGCGGTCAAACCGGACATTGATGATGAAATAACAATCGGTTTGGTGCGACATCTGAAAAGATTCCTGGTTTTAAGCCCAAGCTCCGCCAGCCACAAAGTTGTTATTATTGAATCTGCCGAAAGATTAAATGAATACGCAAAGAGCGCGCTTCTTAAAATTTTTGAAGAAGCGCCGGCCCATGCCATTATTATTTTATGCGCTAAAGATATTGATTCGGTTCCCCAAACAATCGCATCAAGAGGACTAAAAATTCCTTTCTGGCGAAAAACAAACGATGAACCGATCCGTGACCAAAAAGTTTTGAACGCGTTTTATCATCTTTTGGCTGAAGATTTTACAGATAAATATGCTGCTTTAGAGAAACTTAATGGCTATAAGACAGTTGAAATTTTTGGACTGTGGCTTAAATTTTTAAGATTAAACTTTTTATCAAATCCCGAAAAATTTTTAAAACTTTTAAAAGTAAGCCAAGACATCTATTTTAAATTGAACGAAACCAATTTTAATCCGAAATTCGCTTATGATGAATTGGCGTTCAACTTACAACAACCAACAAACAACTAACAATATATTTTATTTTTATGGATACTCTTGAGAAATTCAAAACCGAGTTAAAAAAAGTTGAAGAATTTTTTAAAACGGAGCTGGCTTCGCTAAGAATCGGGAGAGCGACACCGGCTCTGGTTGAAAATTTAATGGTTGACTATTACGGTGCTAAAACGCCTCTCAAACAAATCGCTTCAATATCGGCTCCGGAGCCGCTCATTCTGATTATTGAACCGTGGGACAAAAACTCCTTGTCGGCTATTGAAAAATTGATACTTATGTCCGATCTGGGTTTAAATCCAATTGTTGATAAAAATTTAATAAGAATAAGCATTCCGCCGCTTACCCAGGAAAGGCGGGAAGGTTTGGTAAAAATCGCCGGGACAAAACTTGAAGAAGCAAAAATTAAATGCCGTGCTAAAAGAGACGAAACAATAAAAGAAATAAACGCTTTGTTTAATTTAAAAAAAATCACCGAGGATGAAAAGTTTAAAATGAAAGAAAAAGCGGAGCGGGCTGCGAGCGAAACCAACAAGGCCTTTGAAGATTTGGTTAAAGCTAAAGAAAGAGAGATTAATAAATAATTCAAAGCGCAAGCGTATGACAATTATTATATTTATCGCAATTTTAGGTATTTTGGTTTTAGTCCATGAATGGGGCCACTTTATTGTTGCTAAAAAAAGCGGGTTGTCGGTTGAAGAATTCGGTTTCGGTTTTCCACCCAGAATTTGGAGCATAAAAAAAGGCGAAACGACTTATTCAATAAATCTTATTCCTTTGGGCGGTTTTGTAAAAATACTTGGGGAAGACGGAAATGGCGCGGATAATCCCAAAAGTTTTGCGTCTAAACCCATCAGCATTAGAAGCTTAATTACCGTAAGCGGCGTCGTTATGAATTTTATTTTAGGCGCAACTCTTTTAATAATCGGGTTTTATATCGGCCTTCCCCAGGCTTTAGATAAGGATACGAAAGAAACAGCTGAAAATATCCAAATCCAGATTGTTGGCGTAAGCACCGGTTCGCCGGCGGAGGTTGCCGGTTTGCGGCTTGGCGACTCGATTTTTTCCGTGGCGTCTTTGGACGGTAAAAAAACTAAAATCGCGGAAGTTACAACTCTTCAAAATTTTGTCCGCGAGCATGGCGGCCGGGAAATAATCCTTGGGATAAAACAAGGCAAGAAATTATTTGACGTTAAAATAACGCCTCGGGTCAGTCCTCCGGAAGGCGAAGGGGCGCTTGGTGTCGCTCTCGTAAAGACCGGTATCGTATCATATCGATGGCATCAAAGCGTCTGGCTGGGCGTAAAATCTTCTTTCATCGTGACTTGGGAAATAATAAAAGGATTTGCCGGATTATTGAAAAATTTGATAATGCGGGGGCAAGTGCCAAAAGAAGTTACTGGACCAGTCGGGATTGCCGTTTTAACAAGCCAGGCGGCATCGCTTGGTTTTGCCTATATTTTAAATCTGGTTGCTTTGATTTCGTTTAATCTTGCTGTTTTAAATCTCATTCCGTTTCCGGCTTTAGACGGCGGCCGCCTTTTATTTTTAGGCATTGAAAAAATTAAGGGTTCAAAGGTTAATCCTAAGGTTGAAAACGCAATTCACTCTGTCGGCATGGTCTTGCTCCTCGCCCTTGTCGTATTAATAACCTACAGGGACATATTAAAACTTCTGTAAGTTGAAGACGATTTCCCATTGCCAGGTGTTGAGCTCGGGAGCCGCTCTCTCACAGTTGACGAGTCGCGGCAGACCTCCGATTCCGTCACACTGCAACTCGTCGGTGATCAAGAAACGACCTAGGAGGCGGACGTTCCTGGGCTCGTCCAAAACGTAACTGTACTTGATGGTCGCTCCCATGAGCGCCACCTCGAATGGAATCTTGAACTTCCGATCATGGCCGAGCAACTCGATACCTACCTCGACCGGCTTGACCGTGAACTCGAACACGAGGCGATTGCCATGCTTCTCCAGCATGTGCCCCCATCCCATGTTGAGTTTGAACGGACCAGGGCAGTTCGTGATGAGAAAGTACAGCTTTGAGGTTGCCATAACGGCCTCCTTTGCCTGGATTGGTCCAGGCCTGTGCGGTTTCTTACTGAGGGCATAACGCCTTCAGCGACCTGTTCTGGTGAACAGGAATTTACTTCATGTTTAACGCAATTATATCATATTTATTTGTTATTGTCAATGTTTTCGGAACGGTGAGTTTATTGTAGAATATAAGAGCTTATTAAAATTAATAATCCAAATCTATAAGCGTATGAGACAATCACAACTTTTCGGTAAAACTTTGCGAGAAACACCAAAAGATGAAGTCAGCGCGAATGCCCAACTTTTGGAAAGAGGGGGGTTTATTTTTAAAAATTCTGCCGGTATTTATTCCTATCTTCCTTTAGGATGGCGGGTTTTTGAAAAGATCGCGCGAATAATCCGCGAAGAGATAAACGCTCTTGGCGCGCAAGAAATATTTATGTCTGCTCTCGTAGAAAAAAAATATCTGGATGCCACCGGCCGCTGGGATGTTGATATTAGCTTTGAAGCCAGAGGGAAAAAAGAAAAATCGGCAGGGTTTGTTTTGGGTTGGACCCATGAAGAGGTCTTAACGGCCATCGCCTTAAAATACATAAATTCTTATAAAGATCTGCCTTTGGCCGCTTATCAAATTCAAGCAAAATTTCGCAACGAACCACGGGCTAAATCAGGATTATTGAGGGGTCGGGAGTTTATTATGAAAGATTTGTATAGTTTTCACTCTTCCGAAAGCGATTTAGAGCGCTATTACGAGAAAGTGAAAGAGCAATATTATAAAATATTCAATCGCTGCGGTCTTAAAACTATTTATACGCTGGCAGCCGGCGGCATCTTTACCTCAAGCAATACCCATGAATTTCAAGTACTAAGCCCGATTGGAGAGGACACGATTTTTGTTTGCTCAAAATGCGAATATGCCGAAAACAAAGAAATTTCAAAACTCAAAGATGGCGACAAATGCCCGCAATGCGACGGAAAAATTAAGAAAGAAAATTCCATTGAAGTCGGAAATCTTTTTCCGCTTGGAACAAAGTATTCGGACGCTTTTAATTTGCAGTTCACCAATCAGAAAGGGGAGAAGGAACGTGTTATTATGGGATCATATGGAATCGGCTTGGGACGAACGATTGGTACTATTGTTGAGGTCTATCACGATGATAAAGGCATAATTTGGCCGGAATCCGTAGCGCCTTATAAGTTTCATTTAATTGAGCTTGAAAGCTCCGGTCAAGAAGTCAAAAAACAGGCTGAAAAAATTTACAAAACTCTGTTTGATAAAGGCCTTGAAGTGTTATACGATGACCGCGACGATAAAACCGCCGGCGAGAAGTTTGCCGACGCCGATTTAATCGGAATCCCTAATCGGATAATTATTAGTGAAAAAACATTAAGTAAAAACAGCATTGAAATTAAAAAAAGGAATGAATCAAAAACAAGTTTGATACAGATTAGTAAATTCGTAAAAAATTCATAATTTCGTAGTATATGTTTAATAGATTATTCAAAATTTTTTCCCGAGACGTTGGAATTGATCTTGGAACGGCCACTACTTTGGTTTACGTAAAGGGCCGTGGCATTATCATCAATGAGCCGTCCGTTGTCGCCATCAACAAGAAAACCGACCAAGTTTTAAGCGTCGGTGCCGAAGCCAAAAAAATGATCGGCCGCACGCCCGGACACATTGTGGCTATAAGGCCCTTAATTGAGGGTGTTATTTCCGATTTTGAAATAACTGAACAGATGCTTAGGTATTTTTTCAATAAAGTCCATAAAGACGCCTACAGCTTTTTAGTGAGGCCGCGAGTCGTTATCGGAATTCCTTCGGGAGTTACCGAAGTGGAACGGCGAGCGGTGGAAGATGCTGCGCGCAATGCCGGCGCCAGAGAAGTTTACCTTGTTGAAGAACCAATGGCAGCTGCTATTGGAGCGCGGCTTCCGATTTCCGAAGCGGTCGGCAATATGATTGTTGATATTGGCGGCGGCACCACCGATATTGCCGTTATTTCTTTGGGCGGAATTGTCGCTTCTCGCAATTTACGCATCGCCGGCGACAAAATGAACGAAAATATCATTCAATACGTTCATGATGAGTTTCAGCTTTTAATAGGAGAAAAAACAGCCGAAGAAGTAAAAATATTAATCGGTTCAGTTTCGCCGCTTAAGGAAAAAATAACGGCACTAATAAGAGGGCGTGACCTAATCAGCGGTTTGCCAAAAGAAGTAATAATCAGCGACATTGAAGTCAGTGAAGCCCTTAAATCGTCGGTTAACGCCATAATTTCTGAAATTCGCGATGTTGTTGAGGAAACGCCTCCGGAACTCATAAGCGATCTTATGACTCGCGGCATATTCCTGGCCGGCGGCGGCAGTTTGCTTCGCGGCCTCGCGGAAATGGTTCAAGAAGCGACCGGAATTCCGACCCGCCTTGTGGAAGATCCGCTTACAGCAGTTGTTAGGGGTTGTGGCATCATTCTTGAAGACGTTGAGTCATTAAGGGAAATTCTCGTTAGCTCATGACCAGAAAGATTTTTATAATATTTTTAATTCTTTTTTTAATAAGCCTCGGCGTAATCTTTCTAAATCAGAGCCGGGCGATTTTATTTTTAAAACACTTTTCCGGAGAAATTTTAAGGCCTTTTGAAATAGTCATCAGTACCGGCCGGAACAATTTTTTTTTCTGGCAATCCGCTATTTTCAATATTAAATCTATTAAAGAAGCGAACATTAGGTTAACCGGAGAAAATCTTGAGTTTTACGGCAAAATTGCAAAACTTGCCACCGTTGAAAATGAAAATTCTCTTCTGCGGGAACAACTTAATTTATCAAAAAAATCTATCACCGTCATGCTCGCCGCCGTCATCGGCCGCGATTACCAAAGCAACCGTTCCTTTGTAATTGATAAAGGAACCGGTGACGGTGTTAAAAACGGAATGATTGTTATTTCAAAAGGCGAAAGTGCCATCGGTCGTATTGCCGATGCCGGTTACAACTCTTCAAAAGTCCAAACAATTTTAGACGCTCAAAGCCGTATTGTCGCGATAACGGCCAGTACCCACGTATCGGGACTGGCGCGAGGTTTGGGCTCTGATATTATATTTGACCTCATTGCTAAAGACAAAAAGCCGGAAACGGGGGAACTTATTCTTTCATCGGGGACCGACGGCATTTGGCCGCGCGGCTTAGTTATTGGAAAAGTTAAAGAAATAAAATCTTCCGACAATCAGGTTTTTAATACCGCCAATATCGAAATAACTGTTAATATTGTAGAAATTAATGATGTTTTTGTAATTATTAAATAGTCAGTGTTAATCCGCTTCTACGATTAAAAAATATTAATTAATGAGTGATGACTATAAAAAATTAATTTACTTCTTTACTGCCTTGCTGTTTTTATTTTTTCTTAGCGTATTTCAGGCGTCATTTTTAAATCCATCATATTGGGGATTTAATGTTTTTCTGATTCTGATTTTATTTTTCGTGATGGTAAAACAATATAATAAGGCCTTTTTTATTGCCTTGATCGGAGGGCTGTTTTCAGATTTAAGCCGGTTTTCCTATTTTGGCGCCTCTGCCATGGCGTTGATTTTTTTGGTTTTGATTTTAATTACGGCGCGTCAAAAGATTTTTTTTACATTAACATCGGGAAGTGTTTTACTCTTGAGCGTTATGGCAATTGTTTTTTATCGTCTTTTACAGTGGGTTATCAATGGTGGCGCGGCGATTTTAAGTCACGGGGCATTCGAATCTTTTAGTTTTTATTTTTGGAGTTCTGGAATTTTAACCGAACTAATAGTAACTTCCGCGTCGCTTTTTATAATATTTAAAGTGACGGAAAACATGAAATATAGAATATAGTTCTTGAAGCTTTAAACCTTACGTTTCAAGTTTCAAGATAAATAGATGTTTACAAAACAAAAACTAAAAAATGAAATAGAGCCGGAAGAAATGCTGCTTGACAGGGAAACGGCCGCCAAACTGGAAACTCCGCTTAAAAAAGGGGGCTTTTTTATCATTTTTGCCTTGGCTGTTTTTGTACTTTTAACGTTTTGGAGCCGAGCCTTTTGGCTGAACGTGATAAAAGGCGGCTATTACGCACAGCGTTCCAGTAAAAATAATATCCGTCTTTACAACAGCCGAGCGCCGCGAGGCATAATTTATGATAGAGCAGGCAAGCCGCTTGTTGAAAATATTCCGAATTTCAGTTTGTTCATCATTGCCGCCGATCTTCCCAAAAAAGACGAAGAGCGGCAAAATTTGATAAAACGCCTGTCAAAAATAATCGGTAAAGATGAAGCCGAGGTCGCCGATTTTATAAAAAATTTAAACCAAACGTCAACGAGCCCGGTCTCTCTTGATTTAAAATTAAATCGCGAAACGCTCATTGATCTTGAGGCGCATTTGCCCGAACTTCCGGCGATTTTCATTAACAAAGAAACGCGAAGAAATTATAAAAATGATTATTATTTCGCGCCATTACTGGGTTATACAGGAAAGGTATCTACCAATAATTTAAAAACTGATAATTATTATTCGCTTCTTGACTATATCGGCAAAATAGGTTTGGAGGCCCAATATGAAAAGGAATTAAGGGGAACGTCGGGAAAAATCGCTGTTTCGGTTGATTCCAATAATACCGTATTAAACACTCTTATTGCCGAAGAGCCAGCCCCAGGCGATAATTTGATATTGAATATCGATGGCGAACTGCAAAAACTTTTGACCGACGCTTTAAGCGAAAAAATGGCGGACACTGGTTCATCGGCAGCAGCTGCCGTTGTAATAAATCCGAAATCCGGAGAAATTTTGTCACTGGTTAGTTTGCCTTCGTTTAACAACAATCTTTTTAATAGCGATCTAAGCAATAAAACATATAATGCTTTAATAAGCGATAAAAGGAAGCCGTTTTTCAACCGCGCCATCAGCGGGGCTTATGCCTCGGGCTCAACCATAAAACCGTTTATGGCTGCCGCGGCTTTAAACGAAAACGTTGTTTCTCCCGACTATCAGGTTGATGATACTTTGGGCTACATAACGATTCCAAATCAATATAATCCCGATATTTCGTACATCTTTCACGACTGGAAAGCGCACGGATTCGTTGATATGCGTCGCGCTATTGCCGTTTCCGCTAATGTTTATTTTTACACTATTGGCGGCGGCTATAAAAATATAAAAGGATTGGGCATTGATAGAATTGATAAATATCTTAAACTTTTCGGATTTGGATCGCCCCTAGGTATTGACTTACCAGGTGAAACCGGCGGACTGGTACCCAGCCCGGAATGGAAAAAATCCGTAAAAAAGGAAAACTGGTTTACCGGCGACACTTATAACGTTTCTATCGGACAGGGCGATGTTTTGGTAACGCCGCTCCAACTTACCGCGGCGATTTCAGCAATTGCGAGTGATGGGATCCTTTATAAACCAAGAATTGTTTCAAAAATAACCGATACTGATGGAAAAACTATTAAAGAATTTAAACCGGAAATAATAAGAAGCGCTAATATTGATAAAGAAAAACTTCAAATCGTAAAGGAAGGAATGCGGCAAGCGGTAACGGAAGGTTCGGTTTATTTTTTAAAAGATTTGGCCGTAAAAGTGGCGGGGAAAACCGGTACCGCCCAGGTCACTAATACGTTTCGAAAAACTAACGCTTGGTTTACCGGTTTCGCGCCTTATGACAACCCAGAAATTGCGTTGTCTGTAATAATTGAAGGCGCCGGCGAGGGCTCATCGGCAGCCGTTCCGGTTGCCAGAAGAGTTTTTGAGTGGTATTCTAGTCAGGCAAAAAATGTGGTAAAATAGAAAAAGGTAAATTAAAAATTGTTTATAAAATGAAAGCCCCGCTTTCAGAAAAATATGGCACAACAAACTTATTTAAGTCCGGAGGGCGTAGAAATAATTAAAAAAGAGCTTCGGGAATTAAAAACCGTCCAAAGGCAGGAAATCGCCAAGCGCCTTCAGGAAGCTAAAGAACTCGGCGATCTTAGCGAAAATGCCGCTTATTTTGAAGCTAAAGACGCGCAATCGCTTAATGAAGCGCGCATTGGCGAACTTGAAGAACTTTTAAAAACGGCGATTATAATTGAAACTCCGGCAACCGAAGATGTCGTCCGCATCGGTTCAACGGTTAAAATTAAATCAGATCATGGAATTGAAACTTTTACTATCGTCGGCTCGGCCGAAGCAGAGCCTCAAGAAAGAAAAATTTCCAATAAGTCGCCACTAGGACGAGCTTTTTTGGGCCACCGGGCCGGAGATGAAATTGAAGTCAAAACTCCGGGTGGCATGGTACAATATAAAATTATTAAAATTTATTAAATGAAATCGCCAGTACAAGCAAGCGTATGTATGACCTAATCATTATAGGCGGTGGGCCGGCCGGCACCGCGGCCGGTGTTTATGCAGGAAGAAAAAAACTCAAGACTTTTCTTATCGCAGAAGAATTTGGCGGGCAATCTTTAGTTTCTGACAGTATTGAGAATTGGATTGGCATCAGAAAAATAACTGGTTTTGAACTGGGAAAAATGCTGGAAGAACACGTGAGAACTCACAGTGAAGTGGAAATTAAAATGCCAGAAAGGGTCTTATCAATTAAATCAATCGAAGGAGGTTTCGAAGTTACGACTAACAAGGACGGCACCTACCAATCAAAAACTCTTATCATTGCTTCGGGAGGCAAAAGGCGCCGTTTAAATGTTCCTGGCGAAGATAAATTTGACGGTAGGGGCGTATCTTATTGCTCAACTTGCGACGCGCCGATTTTTAAAGACAAAATAGTAGCAGTAATTGGCGGGGGAAACGCCGGCCTTGAAGCAACGATTGATCTTTTTCCTTACGCTTCAAAAATTTATCTTATGAACCGCAAACCGGAATTAATTGGCGATCCTTCGACACAAGAGGAAGTTAAAAAATCATCCAAAGTCACAATAATTAATAATGCGCAAATCCAGGAAATTTTTGGAGATAAATTTGTTTCCGCGCTTAAATATTTGGATAAACAGGATAATCAAATTAAAGAACTTGCCGTGGAAGGAGTTTTTATTGAAATAGGTTCGGTTCCAAATTCGGAATTTATGAAAGGACTCGTAGAAATGAATAGCGGCGGTGAAATCATTGTTGATCACAAAACCGGAGCGACTTCTCATGATGGAATTTTTGCCGCCGGCGACGTTACCGACGAGATTTACAAACAAAACAATATTTCGGCAGGCGATGGCGTTGCTGCCGCCTTGTCAGCTTATAATTATTTATTAAATATTAAAAAGCAAAGTCCCGCCTATGAAAAATAAAAAAACTCGCATTGCAATAAACGGTTTTGGGCGCATTGGAAGAATATTTTTTCGCTATGCTTTTGGCCATCCCGATTTAGAATTTATCGCCGTTAATGATTTGGGTTCGCTTGAGAATCTTGCTTATCTCCTTAAATACGATACGGTTTATGGCCGTTATGAAAAGCCGGTAGAGGTTAAAGATAATAAACTTATAGTAGACGGAAAAGAAATATTGGTTATTCAAGAAAAAGACCCTGCTTTTTTGCCGTGGAAGGACTTGGATATTGATGTGGTTGTTGAATCAACCGGCGTTTTAGAATCGCGCGAAGCATCCGCGCCCCATCTTTCAGCCGGCGCCAAAAGGGTAGTAATTACCGCGCCGGCAAAAGACGAAATTACGCCGACGGCGACTCCCAATGTCGGCGAAGAATTTTTGAAACTTGATAAAATAACTTCTAACGCTTCTTGTACTACTAACGCGGCAACTCCGGTTATGGCGGTAATGTCGGCTAATCCAGGAATTAAAAAAGCTGTTTTAAATACCGTTCATGCTTATACGGCTTCCCAAGGATTAGTTGATGGCCCTGATAAAAAAGGGGATTTCAGAAGAGCGCGAGCCGCAGGACAAAATATTGTTCCTTCAACCACTGGCGCGGCGCTGGCCGCTACCAAGGCCTTGCCTTCACTTGCCGGTAAATTTGATGGAATTTCTTTAAGAGTGCCGGTCGTTTGCGGTTCAATAATGGATTTTACTTTCGTTGCCGCCCGTCCGACTTCTGTAGAAGAAATAAACGATATTTTCAGAAAAGCGGCGCAAGAAAAACAATGGAAGGAAATTTTGGCGGTTACCGAAGAGCCGCTGGTTTCAAGCGATATTATTAGAAACCCCCATGGTTCAATCGTTGATTTGATGATGACGCGGGTTATTGACGGAGACCTCGTAAAAGTTCTGGCTTGGTACGATAATGAATGGGGTTATGCCTCGACTTTGCTAAAACATGTTTTGGCGGTTAGTAAGTTACTATGAGTATCAGAACCAAAATCACTATTACGATTTTAGTCGTTGCCATTATTTTTTCTGCGGCTGCTCTTGGTTATTTTAAATATTTTTCCAATTATTCGAATCATAAAATCGCAGGAAATCCAACAGTAAAAACCGAAATACCGCAGTCTGTTACTGCTCCGACCGGAAGCAGCACAAAGTCAAAGCCATCAATCAAAAGTGGCACAACATTATTGCCAAACTTTAAACTTTACAAAAATTCGGAATTTGGATTTCAAATCCAGTATCCGGTTTTTTGGACGGTTACCGAAGAAATTAACGAAAATGTCAGAGGCGAAATGGTGAAAGAATTTTTCTTTAAAAAACCGAATAGCGATTTGCGTTTTGCCATTTTACCTCGCGACGGGTTAAGTTATGGCGTATCGGCAAAGGGCACATCCACCCCGGTTTATATCGGCGGTTTTCCGGGAATGCAAACTCAATATATTCTTAAAGACGGCCGCCGTCTTTGGGTGCTTTTTCCGCAAACAGGGCTTCTTAACTGGCTGCAAGATCTCGGAAGAATTGATGCTATGACAAGCGCCGAAGATCCGATAGGCGATTCTCGTATTTTTGAACAAATGCTTAATAGTTTTAAACTTGCAAGATGATTTATTTTGGCGCCGATCACAGGGGATATAAATTAAAAGAAGCTCTTAAAATATATTTAAAAGAGCTTAATTTTAGTTTTGAAGATTTGGGAGCTTCGGAGATTAATTTTGACGACGATTATCCGGATTATGCGATTTTAGTCGCCAAAAAAGTTTCCGAAGATCCAGAAAATAATCGCGGTATTTTGATTTGTGGCTCCGGTGTCGGAGTTGATGTCATGGCTAACAAATTTAAGGGCGTTCGTTCCGCGCTTTTATTTGATGCCCAACAAGCGCGGATGAGCCGTAATGATGATAATACTAATATTTTGTCTTTTGCGGCTGATTTTATTCCTGAAAATTCTGCAAAAGAAATTCTAAAAATCTGGCTGGAAACTCCATTTTCTTATTTAGAGCGCCACGTCAGAAGAGTTGAAAAAATAAAGAAGATTGAATAGTATGAAATAATTAAATACTAAAATAAAAAAATATATGAATGATACAATCGAAGTTAAAAAAGTCAGTCCAAAGGATGTTTTCCTTCACCTTTTGGCTATTTTAACACTTTATGGCAGCGCTACGGCTTTTTTGGTGCTCATCTTTCAATACGTGAACATCTATTTTCCCGATCCGATCAGTTCCGATTATTACTATCTTAGTTCGGCGCGCGGCGCCATTCGCTGGTCAATAGCTTCTCTTGCGGTCATTTTCCCGGTTTATATTTTGACTTCCTGGTTTTTAAATAAAAATTATTTGATGGAGCCGGAAAAAAGAAACTTGCGCATAAGGAAATGGCTAGTGTATTTTACTATTTTCGCTGCTTCTTTAATCATTATCGGTGATCTCGTAACTCTCATTTATAATTTACTGGGCGGCGAGCTGACGGGGCGGTTTCTACTTAAAGTATTAGCGGTTTTCTTCGTTTCCGGCGCGATTTTTTTCTATTATTTTTGGGACTTGAAAAAATATAAAATTGAATAAACTAAGTATGAAATATTTTATCTACACAATTATTGCGATAGTTGCTGCGGCGGTTATTACCGGTTTTTTTGTCGTTGGTTCTCCAAAAGAAGAGAGAATGAGAAAGTTCGACGATGAAAGAGTTTCCGATTTGCAAATCATTCAGAGGCAGATAATATACTATTGGCAAAATAAAGAAAAGCTTCCTGTTAAGCTCGAAGATACAAAGGACCCTATCAGCGGATTTAATCCGCCCAAGGATCCGGAGACCGGCTCGAATTACGGTTATGAAGTAAAGGGCGAATTGGAATTCAAACTTTGCGCCAATTTTAATTTGCCGAGTTTAGAAAGCAGAACGCCGTTTATTGAACGCCCGACTTATCCGACAAAGTATACTCCTCCTCCCGGTGATTCCAACTGGGTGCACGGCGCGGGTTATGTTTGTTTTGAAAGAAAGATAGATAAAGATCTCTATAAACCCATAAAATTAAAATGAAGTGAGAGTTAGACTTCTACTAGGTAAATTGTTTTAAAATAGCAAAATCTTTTTTCAAGATTTCTTTATTAGTGCCGTAAACCGCAACGGCTGGGTGGTATAGGGGAATAATCTTGATCTTTCCGTAAGAAGTTTCGGCGGAAAAAACATTGCCATGGATTTGGCTGATGGATTTTAATTCGGATTGGAGTCCGAATTTTTTCATTATATAGACCATTGAAAAACGTCCCAAAGTTGCAATCACTTCCGGCCGAATGATTTCAATCTGCCTATCTAAAAACGGCGCGTAAAATTCAATTTCGTTTGGCAATGGGTCGCGGTTTTCCGGTGGGCGATCTTTAACGATGTTGGTTATATAAACTTCTTTTCTATCCACTTTAATTGAAGCTAAAAGCTCGTCTAAAACTCTTCCCGACGCGCCGCAAAAAGGCCGACCGGTTTCGGCCTCATTTTTTCCCGGCGCCTCGCCGATAAACATTATCTTAGCGTTATGGCTGCCCTCGCCAATAACCGGAAAATATTTGTTTTTAATCCGGTATTCGTAAAGAGGGGAATCTTTTGCCGCCACAATTTCATCTTTTATTTTTCTCATTTGTTCAGTCCGATTTTCCATATAGAACTATTATAGATATTTTTTAAGAATTTTACCATTGACACGGTTTATAAAGTTGACTTTTTTACTAAATTAAATTAAAATATAAACTATTTAAATAAATCACTTACCCCCAGTATTTAAAAACGGGGGCGTTTGGCTATAGCATCATTTATCAGCGATCGCTGGTAAATGAAGACAATGTGTTATGAATGCTATGAAATTTAAATATGGAATTTAAATTGGTTTCAAAATTCAAACCGGCTGGCGATCAGCCGAAAGCCATAAGAGAAATTATTGAAAGCGTCAAAATAGGAAATCGCTATCAGACGCTTTTAGGCGTTACCGGAAGCGGTAAGACGTTTATTATGGCTAACGTAATTGAAAAAATCGGGAAACCGGCTTTGGTTATCGCGCCCAATAAAACTCTGGCGGCCCAGCTTTATTCCGAATACAAAAATTTCTTTCCAAAAAATAAAGTTTGTTATTTCGTTTCTTACTACGATTATTATCAGCCGGAGGCCTATATTCCCGTAACCGACACCTATATTGATAAGGAGGCGATGATAAATGATGAAATTGACCGTTTGCGCCACTTTGCCACAAGTGCCTTGATGACAAGAAAAGATGTTGTTATCGTCGCTTCAGTATCCTGCATTTATAATTTGGGCGTTCCCGAGACCTATTTTGGTGCCACTCTTAATTTACATATTGATAAGCCGATAACGCGAGGTGATTTTATACGCCAGCTTATTAAAATGCATTTTGAGCGGACGCGCCTGTCCCTAAAGCGGGGGACATTCAGGGTGCGCGGCGATGTTTTTGAAATTATGCCGGCTTCCGAAGAAGTTATTTACCGTGTGGCATTAAGCGGCCAAAAAGTTTCGTCTATCGCTCTAACGAATTATTTTGCCGAGGATAGAAATAAATTCATCCCTCAACGAGAGCTGATTATTTTTCCGCCAAAACATTTTATTTCCACTGAGCCAGAACGGGAGCGAGCGATTAAAGATATTAAAACAGAACTTAAAGAAAGATTGGCGCATCTTACAAAATCCGAATTTTTGCTTGAAGCCGAACGTCTTGAGCGCAGGACCAAATACGATTTAGAAATGATAAAAACTTTGGGTTATTGCCATGGTGTTGAAAATTATTCCCGCCACTTGTCCGGAAAATTGCCCGGAGAATCACCGTCAACGCTTTTGGAATATTTTGGAGAGCCAGATGACTTTCTGACGATTATTGATGAGTCGCACATTGCCGTTCCCCAAATTAGAGGAATGTACGAAGGCGACCAAAGCCGGAAAAAAATTCTAGTTCAACACGGTTTCAGGTTGCCGTCGGCGCTTGATAACCGTCCGTTAAATTTTAATGAATTTGAAAAAAGAACCGGGCAGGTGGTATTTACTTCGGCAACGCCCGGTGATTTTGAAATTAAAAATTCCAAAAAGGTCGTTGAAGCGGTCATCAGACCGACTGGCTTGGTTGACCCCGAAGTTAAAATCCGCCCAGTGTTTGACTGCAAAACCCAAATCAGCCAGATTGATGATTTAATTAAAGAAGTAGAAAAAAGGTTATCTCTTAAAGAAAGGGTTTTGGTGCTAACTCTTACTAAAAAAATGGCCGAAGAACTTTCGGAATTTTTGCTCGCGCGAAGCATTAAAGCGAAATATCTCCACAGCGATATCAAAACGCTGGAACGAGCGGTAATTCTTACCGATTTCAGAAAGGGCGTTTTTGATGTTTTGGTCGGCATCAATCTTTTGCGTGAAGGGCTTGATCTTCCGGAAGTGTCTCTGGTGGCAATTCTTGACGCCGACAAAGAAGGATTTTTGCGCTCCGATATTTCACTCATTCAAACGATGGGCCGGGCGGCGCGCAACATTAACGGCAAAGTAATTTTATACGCCGATACTATGACCGGTTCTCTCAAAGAAGCGATAAGGCAAACAGATTACCGTCGTAATATTCAACTGGCTTACAATAAAAAGCACGGCATCACCCCAAAAGGCATTATTAAAAGCGTTGAAGATTTATTGCCATCAGAATAAGCTTAATTTTAATGTTATCCCCATAATTATTGACATCCGATGTCAATAATTATGGGGATAAGGTGGGGATAAGTTAAAAAATTAAAATATGAAAGAAAAAGACAAAATAATCATAAAAGGCGCCAAGGTTCATAACTTAAAAAATATCGATCTTGAGCTGCCTAAAAACAAGTTAATAGTTTTTACCGGCGTTTCGGGAAGCGGCAAGTCGTCGCTCGCGTTTGACACTATTTTCGCCGAAGGCCAAAGGCGCTATGTTGAATCGCTTTCGCCGTATGCGCGCCAGTTTTTAGGTCAGATGAATCCGCCCGACGTTGAAGAAATTTCGGGGCTTTCTCCGGCTATTGCCATTGATCAAAAAGGACATTCGCATAATCCGCGTTCAACCGTGGCGACGCTGACCCAAATTTACGATTACTTGAGAGTTTTATTCGCGCGTCTTGGCAAACCGTTTTGTCCGACTTGCGGCGGTGAAATTAAAAAACTAACGTCTCAAGAAATGATTGACGTAATTATTGAATCAGCCGGTAAAAAACCGGTTACCATATTGGCGCCAGTTGTTCGCGGCCGAAAAGGCGAATATTACCAATTACTTTATGATTTTCTTTCTGACGGGTTTTCAGAGGTGCGAATTGACGGCAAATTCCAATCTCTTCACGAGCGGATAAATTTGTCCCGTTATAAAACCCACAACATTGATTTGGTGGTGGACAAAGTTTTATCAAACGATGTTTCCCGCCTTGCCGAAGCTATTGATACGGCCCTTGAATACGGTAAAGGCTTGGTCGGTGCAATTTTTGATGGAGGCAAACCCTTTGACCGATTCGACAAACTCACGGCAAGCAAAGCTCAGGGTAAAGAAATACTTTTATCTTCAAAGTGGTCTTGTCCCAAAGATGAATTTTCGTTCCAGGAAATTGAACCACGTTTGTTTTCATTCAATAGTCCCTACGGAGCCTGCGAAAATTGCCACGGCCTCGGGCGTGAATTTATATACAGCGAAGATTTTTGTACGGTTTGTGATGGTAAGCGGCTTAAAAAAGAATCGCTATCCATTAGAATTAAAAATAAAAATATCGCCGAAGTGGCGGACTTAACTATTGATAAGGTCTACGAATTTTTCGTTGAACTTGAAGAAAAATTAAAAGCTGGTGAAAAAGAAATCGCCAAAACGGTTTTGAAAGAAATTATTTCCCGCCTCGGTTTTTTACTTGAAGTAGGTCTTGATTATATCGCTTTAAGCCGCGAAGCCGGCAGTTTATCTGGCGGAGAGTCGCAGAGAATTCGCCTCGCTTCCCAAATCGGTTCAAAACTTTCCGGAACGTTATATGTTTTGGATGAACCGACTATCGGGCTTCATGAGCGGGACAACGAACGGCTTATTAAAACCTTAAAAGATTTAAGGGATATGGGCAATACGGTTATTGTTGTTGAGCATGATGAAAAAACGATAAGAGATTCTGATTATTTTGTTGATTTAGGACCGGGACCCGGTCGCCATGGAGGCGAAATTGTGATAGCCGGTGAAACCAACGCTTTGCTTAAGAAAAACCTGCCTGCCGGCAGGCAGGTTCTAAAAACCGATTCTCTGACTTTGAAATATCTTAAAGGCGAGGAAAAAATTGCCATTCCGGAACTCCGGAGAACGAACTCAAACGAGAAAATAAAAATAATCGGCGCGACAGCAAATAATCTGAAAAACATAAATGTTGATATTCCGTTAAGGCGACTTGTTTGCGTTACCGGCGTATCGGGAAGCGGAAAATCAACCTTGATTTTTGACATCTTGAAGAAAGGCACAAGAAGGGGAATTGATCATGTCAATAAGGAAACAGAAGGCGTCGCGAAAGTTTTAGGGTTTGAATATCTTGATGGCGTGATTGAAGTGGATCAATCGCCGATTGGCCGGACGCCGCGATCAAATCCAGCGACTTATACCGGCGTTTTTTCACCTATTCGCGACCTGTTTGCTTCACTTCCTGAAGCCAGAGAAAGGGGATATGGAATTTCACGGTTTTCATTTAATCGCTCGGGCGGCCGATGCGAGTCCTGTGAAGGCGCCGGGCACAAACTTATAGAAATGCATTTTTTGCCGCCGGTTTTGGTTACCTGCGACGTTTGCCGCGGGAAAAGATTTAACAACGAAACGCTTGAGGTAAAATACAAAAGTAAAAATATTTCCGGAATTTTGGATATGACCGTTGAGGAAGCGTTAAAAATTTTTGAAGACATTTATACAATTTCCGACAAACTGAAGGTTTTAAATCAAGTTGGTTTGGGATATATCAAGCTTGGACAATCGGCAACGACGCTTTCGGGAGGCGAGGCGCAGAGGATTAAACTGGCCAAGCATTTGGCGCGGCCTATGAATCGCCGTTCTCTTTTTCTTTTGGATGAACCGACGACCGGACTTCACTTTGAAGATATTAAAATGCTTCTTAAAGTTTTAGACGAACTCATAAAAAGAGGCAATACGGTTGTAGTCATTGAACATAACTTGCATGTTATAAAGTGCGCCGACTATGTTATTGATTTGGGACCGGAAGGTGGCGATAAAGGTGGCAAAGTTGTTGCCTGCGGCACGCCGGAAGAAGTCGCCAAAAACAAGAATTCCTATACCGGCCAGTATCTTAAAAAAGTTTTATCGCGATAATTCAATAATAAATAAATCATTTTCCTCGCGCACTCGGTCGTCCAGCGACGACCTCGTTGTCCGACGAAGACATTTTATTCAAAATGCATGTTTAGAACCGATCGGAAATAAAACTGCATTTTGAAACCATGCTAAAATGCCTTCGTAAGCTTCGGAAAATAATTTATTTATTATTTGCCGTTCGAGAATAAATATGAAGTTATTTTAAAATTTATAAATGAAAAACCCGCCGATGTTCTAGCGGGTCCAACCAGCTGAGCTGGGTCAATTTGGCTTATCGCATTACTGTTTGACTAACTAGGATGAGAGTAAACCCCGCAAGTATCAGGTACTTTACCCTCTTGTGACTAAGTAACAATCCGAGATCTTTACGTAGTCTGCCTCCCATGGCGAGATACATTTCCCGCATTCGGCTTTCTGCCAAACTAATGAGCAGTAAGCCCAAACCTGCAACTCCGACGTTTGTGTTTGAGTTGAGAATGCTGAAAGCGATAAATATCGCTGCCAGCAACTTAAAAAAACTCCCCAACTCATAAAGAACTTCCCCGACAATCTGCCTTATTCGCAACATGACTCGCCTCCTTTAGAGTAGTGTGCTCTTAGTGGGTTTCGGAACTCATTACCACATTATAACAAATAAGCATAAATATGTCAAGTTTTCAAAAAATTATTAAAAAATCAAAATATTTTCCGAATAGTCCGGGGATATATTGGTTTTCTAAAAATGGGAAGAGAATTTATGTCGGTAAAGCGGCTTCGCTAAGAAAACGGATTTCAAGTTATTTTAGGATCAAAGATCCGCGCATCAACATGATGGTAAATAAAGCTGATAATATTTCGTTTAAAAAAACCAACAGTGTTCTTGAAGCGGTTATTTTAGAAGCCAACGCCATTAAAAAGTACTGGCCGAAATACAATATTAAAGAAAAAGACGATCGCTCGTTCGTTTATCTTGTGATTTCCAAAAGCGATTATCCAAAAATTTTTATCGCGCGCGGAAGAGAAGTTGAAAAATATGCCATGCCTGCCGGCAGGCAGGGCGGAAAACATCATATTTTTGGCCCATATCAGAGTTATAGAACCCTTAAAACGGCATTAAATTTATCGCGAAAAATATTCCCATTTGGTATATGCGGGCCCAATCAAAGCAAGCCCTGTTTCGATTATCAAATCGGGCTTTGTCCGGGAATTTGCGTTGGCGCGATTTCTAAAAAAGATTATCAAAAAAACATTAAAAACCTAATTTTATTTTTTAAAGGCGAACACAAACGACTTATTAAAAAATTAAAAAAGGAGAATCCAGAAAAAATTTTTGCCCTGAAACATGTTAACGACGTAGCGTTGATTAATAATTCTAAAATTGTCTCCCTTCGGGAGATTCCTCGTAGGGGAAAAAATTCTGCGCAGCGAATTGAAGGTTATGATATTTCCCATTTTGGAGGCAAAGATCCGGTCGGCGCGATGGCAGTGTTTGTAAACGGCTTTCCCGAACCTTCCGAGTATCGCTTATTCAAAATAAAAAATACGGAAAATAAATTCGACGACTTGGCGATGCTTGAGGAAATTTTGGAAAGGCGGTTTAACCATAAAGAGTGGCCGATGCCCGATATTATTCTGGTTGATGGCGGCAGAAACCAAGTTGCCAGGGCGAAAAAAATTTTAGCGAAACAAAATATTTTTATTCCGATTGTCGGAATCGCTAAAATACTGGGCCACAGCGGCCGGGCTTATTTAGGCGACAGGTTATTTTTTGCCAATATCAAGCCGTCAGTAAAGAAATTGCTCTCATTTTCAAAAATATTGCTTCAGCAAGTAAGAAATGAAGCGCATCGTTTCGCTATTTCTTTCCAAAGAAGACGAAGGAAATTATAAAAATAATAAAAAATCACTAAAAAATTTGTAATAAATTTTTTTAGTTGTATAATTAAAATGTATTTAAAAAAACTTTTTAAAATAATGAAAGAAAATTTAACTGAAAAAAACGGTAACGGCCAAAATATCAATAGTCATACAAATACTAACGATAAAATTCTTGAACCGAAGAAATTTTTATTCGTTTCGCTTGAAAGCTTGAGCGGCGATTTGGCGTGGCAATTAAAAAAAGAAGGCCATGAAGTTAAGGCAAGCATTAAAGCTAAAGGCGACACCGATGTTTATAATGGTTTTATAGATAAAGTAGATAATTGGGAAGATTATAAAGACTGGGCCGATATTATTGTTTTCGATGACGTGGAATTTGGAGAAATTGCCGATAAATTGCGACGCAACGGCAAATTGGTTATCGGCGGCAGCTCTTATACCGATCGGCTGGAAATGGATCGCGATTTCGGACAGACAGAGCTTAAAAAATACGGTGTCAATATTCTCCCGCAGTGGCAGTTTTCTAATTATGATGAAGCTATTGAGTTTATTGAAAAAAATCCAGAACGCTATGTCTTTAAACCAAGCGGCAACGTTCCTTCAAGCGGCAAAGAATTGTCTTTTTTAGGACAGGAAGAGGACGGGAAAGATCTGTTTGAGCTTCTAAGGCAAAATAAAGAAGTTTGGCGAAAAAAGGCGCCGGTTTTCCAGCTACAGAAATTTGTTTCCGGCGTTGAAATCGGTGTCGGCGCATTTTTTAACGGCAAAGATTTTATTTTACCTATTAATATCAATTTTGAGCATAAGAGAATCTACCCTGGCGACATAGGGCCATTTGCAGGCGAGATGGGCACGTTGATGTTTTGGAGCCAGCCCAATTATCTTTTTAAAATGACTCTTGAAAAAATGAAGCCGGCTTTAATTGAATCCGGCTACATCGGTTATATTGATATCAATTGTATTGTTAATGGCAAAGGGATTTATCCCTTGGAGTTTACCGCGCGCTTTGGTTATCCGACCATTCAAATACAATCAGAGGGGATTTTAACTCCAATGGGAGAATTTCTTTATAAATTAGTTTCGGGCGAAAGTTTTGAGCTAAAAACAAAAAGAGGTTTCCAGGTCGGCGTAAGGATTTTGGTTCCGACTTATTTTGTGAGATCAAAAGACAAGGAAACCGTTGAGATATACCATGATCTACCAATTCTTTTTAAGAAACCGGGAAATTTAGACGGCGTTCATATTGAAGATGTAAAAGTAGAAGATGGTGTTTGGCGCATAGCGGGAACCTCCGGTTGTTTGCTTGTGGTTACCGGTTCGGGCGCCACCGTAAACGAAGCCAGGCAGCAAGCCTATATCAGAATTAAAAATATCATGATCCAAAACATGTTTTATCGCACTGATATCGGAGTGAAGTGGAACACCGATAGTGACAAGCTTCAAACGTGGGGATACCTGTACTAAATTTTTCTCCCTTCGGGAGATCTCCCGTAGGGAGAAAATTTTCAATGATTAAATCTATCGCGGAATTAACAAAGAAAGAATTATCTGGCAAAAAAGTTTTGCTTCGGGTTGATTTTAACGTGCCCGTCGTTGATGGGAAAATATCTGAATTTTACCGCCTTGACGCCGTTAAAGAAACTATTGACTATCTGATAAGCCGCGGCGCCGTCGTTGCGCTTTTAAGCCACATCACCGCGATTAGCAGTTTTGAACCGATTTTTAATGATATAAAAGAAAGATTGGGCCAAGAGATGAAATTTATATATGATTGTATCGGCCCGGAGATTAAAAATAATTTAAGCCAGGCCAAGCCGGGCGAAATGTTTCTGCTCCAAAACATCAGAAAATACGAAGGCGAAGAAAAAAACGACGAAGAATTTGCCAAAACCCTTGGCGTGCCTTTTGATATTTATATTAATGACGCTTTTTCAGAATCACATCGAAATTACGCGTCAGTTGCCGCTGTCACCAAATTTTTACCATCCTATGCCGGTTTTTTGCTGATAAAAGAAATTGAAAATCTTACTAAAGCGATTAAAACACCGAGGGAAGGGAAGACTATTATTTTAGGTGGCGCTAAAATTGACACTAAATTTCCAGTAGTAAAAAACTTTCTAGATAAAGCCGAAAATATTTTAATCGGCGGCGCCGTGGCCAATGTTTTTTTAAAAGCTGAAGGAATCGATATTAAAAAATCTTTGGCCGAAGACAAATTTTTAGAAGACGCGCTTGAAATTTTAAAAGAAAAAAATCTTACTATTCCCAGTGATTACGTTATTTCTGACAACATGATTTTAGATATCGGAGAAAAAACTGCTGATAAATTTGTTGAAATTATCTGTAAATCAAAAATAGTGATTTGGAATGGCCCATTGGGTAAAGCGGAAATTCCTGAATTTTCAAGAGGCAGTGAAAGAATAGCTAAGGCTATTACTGGTTCTGACGTTTTTTCCATTGTCGGCGGTGGCGACACTATAGCATTTATTGAAAAAATGGGACTCATGGATAAATTTGGGTTTATTTCTACCGGCGGGGGAGCAATGCTTGAATTTTTAGCCGGCGCCAAATTGCCGGGACTTATCGCGCTTGAAATCTAATTGTTATGAGTAAAGTTTTAAAATTATTAGTTTTGGCCGTATTGGTTTTTACGGCATTTTTTATTTATGCAATATTGCCGGAAATAAAGTTCAATGTATCCCGGTCCGGAGAGCTATCTTTGCAGCCGAAATTTTCTACTACTACCATTACTTTATTGCCGCCGAAAATTAAGACGATCGACCCGCCAACGATTCCGGCGCCGATTGTTACGGAAAAAACAAAACCAGTTAAGATAATTCCATCCCCGAAGCCGCCGGTACCGGAGCCGGTGAAAGAAGTTTCTTCGAAAAGTTTTGAAGAACTGGTGAACGGCAGCGTTATTCAACTTTACTGCGGCTATCTTAATAGCGAAGGAACGAATTATTCCGATATTTCGAGGGGCAGCGGCATCATTATCACCGGTAAGGGAGAAATTTTGACCAACCGCCATATCATTTACGATGAAAATCTAAAAAAAGCGAAATCCGACTGCTTTGTTTTAAAAAGCCCGTTCCCTAACATTAAATCTGAAAAACCGAAAATTTATTATACAGTCCAAGTTATAAATTATCCGTCTCAAGAAAAATTCAGCGAGGTTTTTAGCAAAGACAAATATTACAATGATTTCGCAATTTTAAAGATTAATTCCCGTCCGACAAGCGAAATGAAAATAAACCAGCTTTTGCAGACGGATTACGCTTCGGAAACCGATTATTCGGTTTTAGAAAATAACGGGTTTTTTAATTATCTCCCGATTGACTGGAATTACCGCCCCAAAAATGATGACTTGCTTATCACCTTGGGCTATGGCGTTGACGCGGGCCATATTGCTAACCAGATTACCTCAACCATGGGCCGCCTAGCCGGCAATATTAATATTAGAGGAGATTCAAAACCCCAAATTTTGCTTGTTGAAAGCAATGCCACGGCCGGCTTTTCCGGCGGGGCTTTAATCAATCCGCAATCAAAAGGTCTTATCGGTTTAATCAGCTGGATAACCGCCGGCGACGTTACTGGAAAATACACCGTAGCGATTTTCCGGGATTTTCTGGCCGAGACTACACTTCAAGATTTAAACTTTAACTTGAAATAGATTATCATTAAAAGTATGAACAATTTATTAAAATTCCCAAAAGGATTTTTTTGGGGGGCGGCTACTTCGGCTCATCAGGTTGAAGGCAATAACCATAACGATTGGACAGAATGGGAGAAGGCAAATGCCGAGCGTTTAGCAAAAGAATCGCAGTCGCGCTATGCGCATTGGATGAAAAATTGGTCGGATATTAAATTAAAAGCACAAAACCCTAAAAATTATATTTCAGGCAAAGCTGCTGACCATTATAACCGATTTAGGGAAGATTTTGATATTGCGAAATCATTAGGTCATAATGCGCACAGATTTTCGATAGAATGGTCGCGGATTGAACCAGAAGAGGGAAAATTTGATGAAAAAGAAATTGAGCATTATCGAGAGGTTATAAAGGCACTCCGCGAGCGTGGCCTTGAGCCATTTGTCACACTTTGGCATTGGACAATGCCGGTTTGGTTTACCAACAATGGTGGTTTTGAGAAACGGGAAAATATAAAATATTTTGTGAGATTTTGTGATAGAGTTGTTAGTGAATTGAAGAGCGAAGTTAAATTTTGGATTGTTCTCAACGAACCAAATATCTATTCCGGAATGTCTTATATCCGAGGCGAATGGCCTCCGCAAAAAAAGAGTTATTTAATGTTTTTGCGCGTTTTCAGTAATCTAATTGAGGCGTATAATCACGTTTACGATGCTATTCATAATATAAACCCAGAAGTGTCTGTCGGGATTGCTCAGTCAGTCAATTATTTCGAAGGATGGATAGCGCCTGTTGTAAGGTGGTTTTGGGTTAATCGTTTCTTAAATAGAATTAATAATCACTTGGATTTTATCGGCGTAAATTATTATTATCGTAGATTGATAAGGGGATTTAATTTTGACGCGGGGGAAGGTCAAAGAACCGATATGGGATGGGAGATTCATCCTGAAGGAATTTATAATGCTCTCAAAGGTTTGAGTGGCTACCATAAGCCCATCTATATCACCGAGAACGGCATTGCCGACGCGCGGGATGCGAAACGTGAAAAGTTCATTGGTGAGCACTTGCGATGGTTGGCCAGAGCGCTTGGAGAGGGAGTTGATATCCGGGGTTATTTTCACTGGTCACTTTTGGATAATTTTGAATGGGACAAAGGTTTCTGGCCAAGATTCGGCTTGGTTGAAATCGACTATAAAACTTTAGAAAGAAAAATCCGGCCTTCGGGTTACGTTTACGCGAAAATTGCTAAAAACAACGCAATTGAAAATGATGATCTTAATAAATCAAACGTTTTATGAAAGAATTCATTTATCTTTTTTCCAGAAACTGGATTTTAATAGCTATTTTTGGGAATTTTTTAATCGCGCTTTCAAATATCATCTCTAAGGTTATTGTCAGCGGTTCGGTAAGTAAAAAACCAATTCAGCCAATCCCCTATACTTTTTATAGCGGTTTTTTTGGAATTTTTGTGTTTTTGCCGGCGTTAGTTCTAAATATCTGGTTTAACTTTGTTAATTTGAATTTGTTTTCGGCCGGAATCGGACTTTTCGGGGGAATGCTTATTATTTTAAGTTTGTGGCCTTTTTATCGTGTTTTAACCAGTAACGAAACTTCACGGGTAATGACTTTATTTGTCGGTGCCGTGCCGTTTTTTACCTTTGTTTTTAAATATATTTTTATCGGGGAAAGACTAAAAAATCTTCAATTACTGGCTATTATTTTTCTAATCATCGGGGGAATCCTAATTTCTATGAAGCGGAAAAGCGGCGGCTTGAATTTGAAAGACGCGGGGCTAACGACGCTAAGCGGGTTGCTTACTGCCTTAGGACTTATATTTGCCGAGCAAACTTTTAAATTACAAGGGTTTGTAAGCGGTTTTATTTGGATAACCGGCGGCTATTTTCTTGCTTCGGTTGTTCTATATTTTTGGCCCGGCCAGAGAACAAAAATAACAAATATCGGGCAATACGCGGGCAAGAAAAATATAATCTTGTTTTTCTCGGAAAAAATTTTGGGTACCAGTGGTTCTACCGTGATCCAATATGCCATTTCTTTAATAAGCGCTACTTTTGTTAACGTGCTTGACGGCATAAGACAATTTTTTGTTCTTATTTTAGTCGGAATTTTGTCTTTTTGGCATCCTCAAATTTTAGAGGAAGAATCAAAAGGGTTCGTTTTGTGGCAAAAAATTCTGGCGGCAATCTTAATTTTTATCGGTATATTTTTATTGGTATATGAATAAAAAATTATTAACCTTTATTGTGCTCTGCGCGTTAGCCGGGTTGTATCTGTATATGAAAAACCTGTCCGCGGAATCAAGCCGAAACATTGTTTGGGGACTAACTTTCTCTTCTAAATTCAGCAAACAGCTCAATGGTAATTGGCAAAAAAATTTTAAAGCTGTACTTGATGAACTTAAACCCCGTAATATACGGATAGTTGCTTATTGGGACGAAATTGAAAAAAATAGTGATATTTTCAATTTTTCAGATTTGGACTGGCAAACGAACGAACTGGAAAAAAGAAATATTAAAATAATTTTAGTTGTCGGTATGAAAGTGCCAAGATGGCCCGAATGTTTTTTGCCGGACTTCGCGAAAAATCTTTCGGCGGAAGAAAAGGAAACCGTTTTAGGCAAATATTTAAGAAAAATAACCGAACGTTATCAAAACAAATCCGTCCTTTACGCTTGGCAGGTTGAGAACGAGCCATTTTTGCGGTTTGGCGAATGTCCCGAAAGGGGAGAAAGTTTTCTTTCTAATGAAATCGCGGTAGTTAAGTCAGTCGATCCTATTCATCCTGTTATTGTCACTGATAGCGGCGAACTTGGTTTGTGGTATAAAGCGGCAAAAAGCGGCGATATTTTCGGCACCACGATGTATAGACGGGTACATAGCGATTTCTTTGGTAATGTAGATTATCATTTGCCGCCTGGTTTTTTTATTCTGAAAGAAAAACTTGTTAGATTTTTTATTAATAATCAAGACAAAAAATTTATTGTTGTGGAATTAGCCGCGGAACCGTGGCTTAAAAAACAACTTTACGAAACGACCACAGAAGAGCAATTTAAGGTTTTTGACTTGGAATTTTTTAAAAGCACGGTTGGTTACGCGAAAGCAACGGGGTTTAACGAATATTACCTGTGGGGCGCCGAATGGTGGTATTATTTAAAAGTTAATAACCATCCTGAAATTTGGGAAGAAGCCAAAAAATTATGGCGGTAAACAAAAAATACATTATTGGAATAGATATTGGAGGATCTAAAATTAATGCCATTTTATTTAGTAATGGCAAAATTTTAAAAAGCGGTAAAATACCAACTCTAAAAAAAAGCCGGAAAGAATTTTTGGAAAAATTGGAAGCGCTGGTTAAAAAATTAATTTCGGATACAGGCAATAAAAAGATATTTGGTATCGGCTGTGGCGTAGCCGGCACGTTAGATTTGAAAAGTGGAATGATTTTGAAATCGCACAATTTAAAAATTTTAGATGGCTTTAATATTAAAAACTGGCTTTATAAAAAATTTAATTGCGAAGTAAAAATAGACAATGACGCCCGCTGTTTTTTGCGCGCAGAATATATATTTGGCGCCGGTAGGGGATATAAAAATTTAATTGGCATAACGCTTGGCACCGGAGTCGGCGGCGGAATTATTATTAATGGAAAAATGTTTTATGGCGCCAATGATTCCGCAGGAGAATTGGGCCAAATGGTGATTGATCGCGAAAAAGATCTTGAAACCTTAACTGTGAAATTGGTAAGAAAATTAAAGTTTTCTAAAATAGCAGTTAAAGAATTTGAAAAAAATTTGGGAACCGGGCTTGCCAATATTATTAATATTATTGACCCGGAAATGATTATAATCGGAGGCGGAGCCGCCAAAACCGCAAAAGAAAATTTGGCCAAAGTTGAAATGATGGCGACCAAATTTATTATTTCTCTGAAGTCGCGAAAAAATGTTAAAATTATAATTGGTAAATTAGGAGAAAATGCCGGCGCGATGGGCGCGACGGCGCTGTTTTTGGAATAATGAATCACGAATTATGAATAGTGGAAATCACAAAAATCACAATCACGCGAAAACCGAGCATGCTAACCCAATTTTAGATGTTCGCGACCTTTCGGTAAGTTTTGGGAAAGACGAAGTTTTGAAAGGAATTTCCTTTCAAGTTAAAGAAGGAGATTTTTTGGCGATAATAGGGCCTAATGGCGCCGGGAAAACCGTTTTATTTCGCGCATTAATGAATCTGATTCCGTATGACGGCGAAGTAAAATGGCGAGCAAATGTTAAAATCGGCTACGTTCCGCAAAAACTTATGGAAAAAGCGGAGTTGCCGCTTACCGTTAGAGAATTTTTTGTGTTGAAATCAAAAAACTTGTTTTTTAAAGATAAACAAATAGTAAATTCAATATTTCACGAATTGAAATCGGTTGATATCGGCGCCGATATTTTAGACCGGCAATTAATAAATTTATCAAAGGGGCAATTACAGCGTGTTTTAATTTCCTGGGCAATTTTAGGCCATCCTGAGGTTTTGCTTTTTGACGAACCGACAGCCGGAATTGATATTGCCGGAGAAGAAAGCGTTTATAATATGCTTCATAAACTTCAGGATGAAAGAGGGATGACGGTAATAATGATTTCACACGATCTTAATGTTGTGTATCGCTACGCTAATAACGTTTTGTGTCTTAACAAGGAGCGGCTTTGCTATGGCGAACCAAGCCAGGCCTTAACCAATGAGCAAATTAAGCGTCTTTACGGCGAAAGCGCTTTTTATCATCATCTTCACTAAATATGGCATTTGATACCCAATTCTTATTAATATTAATTTCCGGTTTGTTTACGTCTCTGGCTGCCAGTTTGCTCGGCGCTTTTGTTGTTGTTAAAAGAATGGCTTTGGTAGGCGACGTGCTGTCTCACGTGGCGCTTCCCGGCATCGGTTTGGCGCTGCTGCTAAACATTGATCCAATTTACGGAGCGGCGGTATTTCTTTTGGCGGCGGCTTTTGGCACTTGGTTTATCGAGAAAAAAACGGCTTTGCCGCCCGAAGCCATTATCGGCACCTTCTTTACCGCTACTCTTGCTTTAGGCGTTATATTGGTTCCCCATGAAGAACTTTTTGAAAGTTTGTTCGGCAATTTATTTGCTATCGGATTTAAAGACGCGGTACTCATAGTTTCAGCTTCAGTGGTGATATTTATTTTGACACTGCTTTTAGCGCGTCGTTTAACGCTTGGTATAGTGGCGCCGGACCTCTCAAAATCAGCCGGATTTCGCCCGGATTTTTCTTATCTCGCGTTTTTGTTGCTTTTTGCGTTAAGCGTGGCTTTGGGCATTAAGCTTATCGGCTCAGTTTTAATGGGCGCCCTTACGATTTTACCGGCTGTTTCCGCTCGTAATTTTGCCTGGAGTTTAAAATCGTTTTTAATTTTTAGCGTAATTATAGGCGTGATAATTACCGCTATCGGCATCATAATTTCAAATGTTTTTAATTTTTCGCCCGGACCTTCGGTAATTCTTTCCGGCATCGTCTTTTTCGCCGCATCGCTTTTGTTTACCAGGAAGTAGAAATTTGACTGCCTTTGGCAAATACTGCTGAAAGCAGTTGTCAAATTTTTACTTCCTGGTTTAAAAAACATAACATGTCTAATGGAAAAAAAATTGTTAATTTTCAAACTAAAGACAATGTAAAAATCGTCGGTGATTTTTTTGACGCTAAAAGCCTGCCTGCCGGTAGGCAAGGCAAGAAATCAATTATTCTTCTTCATATTTTGCCCGGAAATCGCCACGACTTCGATAACTTTGCCGAATTATTGTGGCAACAAGGTTATAACATTTTAAATATAGACGAAAGGGGACACGGCGAATCGGAGGCCTGGGCTGGAGAAATAGGTTCTTGGCAAGAATTTACCCAAACTGATTACGATAAAATGATTTATGATGTTGGAGCGGCAGCGGACTGGCTCAAAAATAAAATTCCCGAAACTGAACTTGCGATAATAGGCGGCTCAATTGGCGCCAATTTATCCTTGCTTTACGGTGCTAAAGCGAGCCCGAAAGTTGTTATAGCTTTATCGCCGGGGCTTAATTATAAAGGAATAAAAACGGAAATTGCTTCACGCAATTTTCGTAAGAATCTTTTATTAGTTGCCAGCCAAGATGATATTGATTCTTTTAAATCCTGCGAACGCCTGTTTGAAATTTCGGCAGCGGCAAAAAAGGAGTTTATAAGATACGAAGACGCCGGACACGGTACGCGAATGTTTGCAAGCGAACCGGAATTGAAACAGCGAATCTTAGATTTTTTATCAAAGAATTTTTAGAACTTGCCTTTTAAAATCATATATTATATAAAATATTACAAACACTTCCATAATTGGAATTATGAAAGTGTAATAACTTTTATGGTTAAAGTTAATCCAAGAAAAATAAATAATCTTGAACGAATGCAATATCTGGATTTATTTTGGACGAGCATTGCAGCTCTTAAATCGCGAGAGGAGGTTAAAAATTTTTTTAAAGATTTGCTTAGCGAAAGTGAATCTATCATGTTGTCGCGCCGAATTATGATTGCTAAATTTCTCTTAGAAAGCTTGACTTATGATGAAATTAGGACGCGCCTAAAAGTGGGAGACGGAAATATTGCCAAAGTTCATAGTTGGTTGGTAAGTGGTTTTGGAGGTTATGAGAAAGCAATTCGAGAATTTAATAAAGCGCTTGACAAAAGAGGAGTTAATAAAATACCATCACCACCCTTATCATTTGAATGGCTAAGAAAAAAATATCCATTACACTTCTTGTTGTTTAATTTATTTTTAGACAAAAAATCTAATAAATAAAAACACTTCCATAATTCCAATTATGGAAGTAAAAGAATCTTATTTAGGGATTTTGAATTTTCTAGCGAGGAATTTTTAAATTGACAAGATAAGCGCATCGGTGTTAAGGATATGTTTAATGACTTTTAGTTCTTTTAACAGAAACGGAGTATTGCCGTGAATGAGAAAAAAGTATTTTCATGGATTCTTTTTGGGGTTATTGTTGTTTTATTAGTAGCGATAGGTTTTTTAAACTATCAGAAGCTTACAAATTCAAATCGTGTAGATTTTGTTATCGTACGAGTGCTTGATGGCGATGGCCATCCTGTTGTTGGAATCGTTGTGACAATGCAGCGTACAAAAGCTAAGAAGGATAGCGAGCAGTCGTGGGTTGTTGCAATCACCAATCAAGATGGTATCGCTCAATATCTTGATATGCCTACAGACCAGTACGATATCCGGTTACCCGGCATTACTTGTATGAATAAAACAATGGGCATGACAGTTGAATTGCCTAAGTATTCTAGAAAGGCTAACTTATATCTGAATCTTGATCACAATTGTACACATAGGCAATAATTGTCCCAAAGTAGGCTGCCTTAATAGGCAGTTTTTCTTTTAAGCTGAATCTGTGTTAAAATATCGACATGAAGCTTTATAGTTTCACCGTAATACTGCTTATTTTTGCCATTTTAGCGGCGGGAACATTCGTATATGCCGATTTTTTTAATTTTTCCAAAAAAATTCCGGCGGCCATTTTTTCTTTTTCAAGCGATTTAATAAACCCCGTTAGAAATGCTATTTCTAACGGGGTAAACCGGATTTTAATCGGGTCAACAGTTAAAATTCCCGAAAAAATTTTAAAACCGGAGCGCCAGCTTGCTGTTTATTCAACTGTCTGGAACGCTCGTTCTAAAAGAATCAATAGTTTGATCCGGCTGGCCGATGAAACGGAAATAAGCGCTATCGTTATTGATGTCAAAGACAGCGGCGTCTATATTGACGATTATATTAAAAATCTGGTGGCAGAACTTCATCGGCGCAACATTTATGCCATCGCTAGGATAGTGATTTTCCAAGACAGTTCTCAAATTAAAAATCATCCAGATTGGTATTTTAAAAAAGAAAACGGTTCGCTTTGGGTTGACAAACGGAACTGGTATTGGATGAATCCGGAAAACCGTGAGGTTTGGGATTATAACGTAGACATTGCCAAAAAAGCGATTGATGCCGGATTTGATGAAATAAATTTTGATTATATCCGTTTTCCCGCCTTCGCTAAAACCGATGATGTTGATTTATCGGTTTTAGCTTCGGCGAGCAAGCCGGCTCAAAGATTTGCTAAAAATAAGGTGATAAACGATTTTGCGTATTTTTTGACTTCCGAACTCAATAAATACAACCCGGAAATTGTTCTCTCCGTTGATTTGTTTGCTTACAATATGTTAAAAACCGATGATTTGGGCGTTGGCCAAAAATTTACGGAACTTTATGATTATTTTGATTTCATTTCGCCGATGATTTATCCGTCCCATTACTTGCCTGGTAATTTCGGTTTTGAAAACCCAGCTGAACATCCTTACGAAGTAATTTTGGGCACGCTTGAAAAGGGCAGAGCACAGCTTTGGGAAAAATCAGCCGCTGAAGTCGGAACAACCACGCCGGCTATTATCAATCCGGTTTTTAAAAAACGCCTTAAAAAACTTCGCCCCTGGCTTCAAGATTTTAACATCGGCGCGGTTTATGATGGAGAAATGATTCGCAAAGAAAAGCAGGCGGTTTACGATGCTGGCCTCACTTCCGGTTGGCTTCTGTGGAACCCGAGAAATGTGTATACTGAAGGAGCATTAGATAAATAAATTTATGAATAATTTATCGCCAAAAGAATTATACGATCAAAAGAAAAAAGAAAAGCTTGGATCAGAAAAAAAGTTAGAACAGTTTGGTAAATTTAAGAAATTTTTGATTTGGTTGTTGGTAATTTTAGTTGTGGGCGGAGGAATTTATTGGTTTATAAAAAGAAGCCGGGAAAAAATTGCTGAAAGAAAAATTTACGCGGTTTTTTATCAGACCCAGAGTCGCGATCACATTACTATCGGCCAAGGTCATCCGGCTTATAATTCCAATCCACCGACTTCCGGACCACATTACGGCAATCCTGCCCAAAAGGGGATTTATAAAAAAGAACTGCCCGATGAACAGTTAATCCATAATTTAGAACATGGCTATATTTGGATTTCTTATCGTCCCAGTGCCTCTTCAGAAATTATCAGACAGTTAGAAAATTTTTACGGTTTTAGTAAAAAAATTATTGTTGAACCGCGAGCGGCGAACGATAAAATAATCTCCCTCGTTGCTTGGAATTGGCTTGATAAATTTGATCCGGCCTCTGGTGATTCTTTGGACGACGCAGAGCTGAAACGTATCGGGGATTTTATTGATGCCTATATAAATCGCGGCCCAGAACCAAACGCACCGTAGGGTATTGCATTGTGGATAAGTGTTTGCTACAATGTAAATTGTCTTATGAATAAGGCTCAAACATATAAAAACAAAGGAAGCGGATCCGTGTAGTTCTGTTGTGTCTATTTTAGAGTAGATTTCCCGCCGCTTCCCAGCGGTTTTTTGTTTGTCGGATTCAGCGGTTAATGACAGTAACTTGAAAATTGAATACGCAGGTATAAATTAAATAAATTAAAATGTATGGTCTCGTACTTATGTACGGGATGAGTAGGTTATTAAGGGCGTATGGTGGATGCCTTGGCACAAAAAGGCGATGAAGGACGTGGCGTGACTGCGATAAGCGTCGGGGAGGTGTCTAGCAACCTTTGATCCGGCGATGTCCGAATGGGACAACCCATGGCGAGTAATGTTGCCATATCTTCATCCGTAAGTGATGAAGAAGCAAACCCGGGGAAGTAAAACATTTCAGTACCCGGAGGAAAAGAAAAGAATATCACTTTATTATTCGTGAATTCGTATGGTCGAGTTCATGAATAATATCGTGATTATATTCCCCCAGTAGCGGCGAGCGAAAAGGGAGGAGTCTAAACTTGTCCCGCCTTTGGCGGGACAAGGGTTGAAAGAAGCGGTCGTTTCCATAGCAATATGGAAGAGGAGTATAAAAATGAAAAATTGGTTAGCCAAATGGTTTTGGAAAAGCCAACCAAAGAGGGTAATAGTCCCGTAGGCGAAAACCTTTTTCATACTTCTTGATTGTTCTCTTAAGTACCGCGGG
>JGI1358J11329_10000524_pt1 | contig 34123 bp, 35 predicted proteins | sample Subgroupgradi54m_FD_11329 | JGI IMG/M metagenome (IMG submission 11329)
TTTATCGCCGGTGTAGCGGGGTGTGTGTTTGCCGGAAAACAAGGAACCATTTCACCCGACAGTTTTGATTTCGTTGTTTCCATGATGGTGCTTGCCATGGTGGTCTTAGGAGGGCTTGGTAGCATTCGAGGCGTAATTTTAGGGGCTTTGATTTTGAGCCTTCTTCCGGAGTTTCTCCGCAGATTTGAGATTTATCGGATGTTCCTTTTCGGTTTAGCAATGATTCTGATGATGCTTTTCAGGCCTCAAGGAATTTTAGGCGAGGCACATCACAGAGAAGAATTTAAAAAAAGAAGTAAATCGAGATAACCAATGAAAGCAAAAACAAGCCTTTCCGAGTTTCCGATTTTGACCCTTCAAGAAGTGACCAAACGATTTGGGGGTGTCGGAGCTCTCGAACAGGTAAGTTTCACTGTGGACCACGGAAAGATTGTAGGGCTCATCGGCCCAAACGGGGCAGGCAAAACAACTTTGTTTAATTGTATTACAGGTTTAAACGCCCCTGACAGCGGTTTTATTTATTTTGGCGATTCTCAAGCATCTTTAGCTCGTCTTTATCCTTATCAAGTGACAATGAATGGAATTGCCCGCACGTTCCAGACCATCCGTCTTTTTAAAAATATGACCGCGTTGGAAAATGTAATGGTCGGAGCTCATTCCAAAGCCAGGGCCGGTTTATGGGGAGCACTGATTAGGCCCGAGTGGGTGAAGCTTGAACAAAAAAAACTGAGAGATCACGCGCATCAGTTACTTGCCTTTTTTGGTCTTGGATCAAGGACCAATGAACTTGCCGGAAATCTTTCATACGGGCATCAAAGAAAATTAGAAATTGCGCGGGCTCTGGCTTCCGATCCTAAGCTTCTTCTGCTGGATGAACCAGCTGCCGGAATGAACCCAAAGGAAAAAGAAGAACTTTTGGATTTGATCCGAGCAATCCGTGAACGGGGAGTGACCATCCTTCTTATCGAGCATGATATGAAAGTGGTCATGCTGGTTTCAGAGCACGTCATTGTACTTGATTACGGGAAAAAAATTGCTGAGGGGTCGCCAAAGAAAATTCAAAATGATCCACGGGTCATCGAAGCTTATTTAGGAAAGGATTTCAAAAAATGAAATCCATGGAAGCAATCAAGGTGAATGTTCATGCTTGAAGTATCAGATCTTCATTCCGGTTACGGCAAGATAGAAATTTTGAAGGGAATCAAAATGAAAATTCCTACCGGAAAAATCATATCATTAATCGGTTCAAATGGCGCCGGCAAGACCACTTTTTTAATGACCCTTTCCGGAATCATTCGGCCGACAAAAGGGAGTATCTGTTTTGAGGGCCAGGCTATTGAGCAACTTGCTTCAGATGCCATTGTGAGATTGGGCATTGTTCAAGTTCCGGAAGGCCGCCGGATTTTTCAAAGCTTAACCGTTCAAGAAAACCTTGATCTGGGCGCTTACACCCGAAGTGAAAGCAGGGAATTAGAAAAGGATAAAGAAGAATTACTCACGTTTTTTCCAATCCTCAAGGACCGGTTGAAAATGCTTGCCGGTAACTTGAGCGGCGGCGAACAACAAATGCTTGCTATGGCCCGGGCGTTGATGGCCCGTCCCAAAGTTCTTCTCTTGGATGAAGCGAGTTTGGGGCTTGCTCCAAAAATGGTAGAAGTTATCTTTTCTCTGATTCGCCGAATCAATGACCGCGGCATTACCGTTCTATTGGTAGAACAGAACGCTTGGAAAGCACTCGAGTTAGCCGATTATGGTTATGTCCTTGAAAGCGGGAAAATACAGTTTGAAGGTACGGGAAGAGAGTTATTGGATAACGTGATGATTAAACAGGCGTATTTAGGCGAGTAAATATGAAAAAGTGCGGTCTTTTTTCCGGTGTTTTAGTTGTGGACGGAAGCTCTCTTTCTTTGATAAAGTCTCACGGTTTTTTACTTATAAGAGGTAGAGAATGATTCCACTTAAACGAGTTGAACGACCGCGGGAACTGAAATGGTTTCAAGCCGGTGCCATGCTTTATGGCGACTGGGGAACCAGCAAGGCCTATGTTCTCGGTATTGCCTTTGCCCTTTCGGGCCACGCCTCCTGGTTTTTTCTTGGATTAATGTCACTCCTTACCGCCTTGGTAGGCGTCTGTTATATGGTGATCTGCCATATCTATCCCGATGGCGGCGGCGTTTATTCCTCCGTGAAACACAGATCTCAAACTCTTGCTGTCATTGGAGCGCTTCTTTTAATTGCCGACTACGTGGTAACAGCTTCTTTAAGCGCCTATGAGGCCTTCCACTATTTTAATTTTCCAAACCCCGGTCTCTGGGCTATTTTCTCAATTCTTATGATCGGGGCTATTAACTGGGTAGGGCCCACCAAAGGCGGAGGGATTGCCTGTATTATCGGCCTGGCTGCCTCAGCAGTTGCGGGCGTTTTATTTCTTTCTACGCTTCCATCTTTGCCTTACGTTCAACTGAGCATGCCTCATGGCGGGTTGGGTGGAAATTGGTCTGTGTTCGTCGGCATTGTGCTAGCACTTTCGGGTGTTGAGGCTGTAGCGAATATGACCGGTATTATGGTAGAACCGGTTGAGAAAACATCGAAACGCGCAATCTGGCCGGTGTTGCTTGAAGTTTCGCTTCTTACTTTTCTTCTAGGAATCGCGATGAATGCGATACCAGGGTTGACCGGTCATACTGAGGATATGCTGCGCGCATTGGCCAATTATTATATCGGTCCTTGGTACGGTCAATTGGTGTCGATTGTTTTTGGATTCTTACTGCTTTCCGCAGTCAATACCGCAATCACTGATCTTGTCAGTATCCAATTTATGATGGCAAGAGACCGGGAACTCCCAAGTATTTTTGGGAGGCTTAACCGGTTTGGAATGCCGGGGTTGGCGCTGATTATAGCAACGATATTTCCAGCACTTATTCTTCTTGTTGAACACAACTTGGTAGGCCTCGCTTCACTTTATGCCATTGGGGTAGTCGGAGCAATTACGCTCAATCTTGGGGCTACGGCAACCAATTTTAAGCTTTCACTAAAAAAATGGGAGAGAGCACTGCTTTTTGTAGGAGGCGGCATTTTATTTTTTATAGAATTAACAATTGCTTATGAAAAACACAACGCACTTTTTTTTGCTTTAACCGTTTTGGGAACCGGTCTAGCATTGAGAGCTGTTGCGAAAGCTGTGGTACCCGCCCCCATTTCAGAGGAAGTATTGTCCGTGAATGTGCTTACCGTTTCTGAGGCAAAGGAAATCGCACCTCTCTACAAAAGCTCTTCGTTGGTAGCATTGAAAACTTTGAATCCATTTTTGCTCGAGGAAGCTGCTCTGCGAGTCAAAGCAAAAGGAGAAAATTCGATCTATTTAACTTATGTGGAGGAAAGTCCTCCTTCGCGTGAACTTCCCACGGAGATGGAACCTTCTACCGAGTCACTCGAACTCCTAGGCCAGGCCCAAAGAGAAATGGAAGCTAAAGGGATTACAGCAGTTCCTGTGTGGCGATTAGGCGGAAACCCAGGCAAACTGATTGCCGATGCAGCCCGCCAACTTGGCGTATCAACCGTGATGATCGGTACTACGAAGCGCAGCGCGTTAACAGCCATGGTGCGCGGGGATGTGCTTAGAACGCTTGCTAGGAATCTGCCCAGGGAATGTCACTTAATCATCAGTGGGTAAAAATCTCTCATTTTTCAGGTTTGAAAGGCGTAGATTAAGTTCTAAAAAATAAGAGCCAAACCAAAAAGAAGATGGGGATCAACACAGGCAAGCTGTAATTAAAAAAATAACCGAAAAAGCTCGGAGTTTTCACTTTTGATTGATCAGCAATCGATTTCACGAGAAAGTTCGGCCCATTTCCAATGTAAGTAACCGCGCCAAAGAATACAGAACCTACGCTGATAGCACGAATATAATGAGAATGATTGGCAAGAAGCATGCTGACGGGGTCAGCCACAGATGAATCTGTATAATGAAAAAGACCGGTGGCGGCGCTTAAAAAATTAAGATAAGTAGGCGCGTTATCTAAAACGCTGGATAAAATACCGCTTCCCCAAAAAAACTGTCCCGGAGTATTAATTCCCAACTTTGGCGCATAATGTTCCAGCCACTCAAGAGCTGGAATCATCGTCGCAAAAATTCCAACAAAAAGAATGGCAACTTCTTTAATAGGACCAAAGTTAAAATCATTGCTTTCGTGAACATCTTTTTTAGTCGTTTTATATGAAAGAACGGCGGCTGAAATCATAATTGCCTCTCTCAAAAAAGGCGGATGATTCACAAATACTGCCCCAATGATCATACATAAAAAAAATACATTACGAATTCCTAAAAATTTCCATTCTTCTCCTGCCCCTGTTTCCTTTACTTGAACTTCGCGAGGCGCTTTCCGAAAGTTAAAGGTATCTAGTACGAAAAAAATTGCGAGAAGTAAAGAAATGGTTAATACCCATATCGGCAATACATTTTCCAGAACCCAAAAAAATGGAATCCCTTTTAAATATCCAAGAAAAAGCGGCGGATCGCCCATCGGAGTAAGCCCCCCGCCTACGTTACTCACAAGAAAAATAAAGAAAACAATATGAAATGCAGTAAGTCTATATTTATTCATTCTGATCCATGGGCGAATAAACACCATAGAAGCACCTGTAGTGCCCATTAAATTAGCAAGAAATGCTGCAACCAAAAGAAAAATAGAATTTGCTAAAGGCGTAGCTTCACCTTTTACATTAATATGAATGCCGCCAGAAATGACAAACAAGGAACCTATTAAAGCGATAAAACTAAAATATTCGAAACCAGTATGGATTAAAATGTGTGGATTTTTGACTTGGAATAGATAATGAAGAATAACAACGAGGCCAAGGCCAAAGGAGACAAACCCGAAATTTTTCTCCCACCAGCTTTTGTTACTAAGCGGAAGAATAGCTATGGAACCGAGGAGTAAAACGAAGGGGGCAACCCAAACTAGTTCAGTAAGCACGGAAAATTGGCCTCGAAATCAGTTACAGCAATTATAACAAATTTCCGGTTACTCGTTAGCTAAAAGTTGCCGGTTTTCTTCACTAACAACTTTTTTACTTTTCTAATCCAACTATCAGAAAAAGATCGATTACTTCGATTTAACGCTTCAAAATCAGCTCGATAATAACGTTTTTTATCCAACTCTTTCTGTTCAGCCTTAAATTTTTCGATCGATCTTCGTTCAGCCAAAGAGGGCCGTGCAGCTAAGGCCAAATCCATTTGCTCAGTTCCTTTACGAATGAGGCTGAGACGATAATAAAGCAAACCTAGCTGGATATGACCGCGGACATAAGCAGGGTGTCTTTTTAGCAATGTTTCGAAAATGTCGATGGCCTCGTAGATTTTATCCCCTATAGCCAAAGTCATTCCATAGCCTACCCAATTTTCAAGATCGAGAGGGTTGAATGCCATCGCTTTACTAAAATCTGAATTAGAGGATGACCAATTTTTAAGTTGAAAATGGGCCAACGCTCGGCCACGGTAAGCGTTGGCTTCATTTGGGAAATCGCTAAGACATTCCGTGAAATTTTCTACGGCATCTTCAAAGCGTCCTTCTCTCAAAATTGCGTACGCTTTTTCTAATCCCTGATTTAACGGAAGGTCTTCGGCAATTTTCATAACGCGCTAGTTCCTACCTCACCGGTACGGATTCGCATGACGTTCTCAACATTTGTCACAAATATTTTGCCGTCACCAACGTTATCGGTATGGGCAACATTACGAACGGCTTCCATCACTTTTTTTACATCTTCATCGGGAACCACGATATCAATTCTAACTTTAGGAATAAAACGGATCGTATATTCCTCACCGCGGTAATGTTCAACCTGACCCTTCTGTCGGCCAAACCCTCTGACATCTGTTACTGTCATGCCAACTATATGAAGTTTATCAAGAGCTGTTGTTAACAAATTAAGCTTTTCTGGTCTCACAATACTAGTAACCATTTTCATAAGATTTCCGCTCCTTCGTTATGACTGGATGGGCGCGTGAGATACATCACACGCCCTATCTCATCAGAGATTATACCAAAATCAATCAAATATGCTTTTGCCTGGTTTGTAAACACCGAGAATCAAAAATACAACAAGCGATACAATCAAAGCAATTAAAGATCCTGCCATAACTCCTCCTTTTCAGTCTTTCGCAGTGCTTGCATAACTACCAGGATCAGCCGCCTTAAGTTGAAAATCTGGGTAGCAAAGAGCACCCATTTCAGGCAGATCAAGACCTTGCAATTCTGCTTTTGGATGGCAGCGTTGTCCCACGACAATATCAACGAGCCAATTCCATATGAACGACAGTGTAAATATCACACCAAGCAATGTAGCGATACCAATCAATTGAGCTACAAGCTGGCCAGCATCCCCATAAAATAAACCTTTTACAGAGCCGGTGACGCCATTCCAGCTTCCGCCGTAATTGCTACGGCCATCAGCGAATAGTCCTACTGCTAACACACCCCACAAACCATTAACTCCGTGGACAGAAATTGCACCGACCGGATCATCGATTTTAGGAACGCGGTCAAAGAATTCAACAGACAAACAAACCAAGATACCTGCAATCCAGCCTATGATTACTGAACCTAAGGGATTAACAAAACCGCTAGGGGCGGTAATCGCNACTAATCCTGCCAATAAGCCGTTTCCTGCCATGGAAGCATCCGGTTTTCCGTAACGAATCCACATGTAAAACAAGGCACCAAAAGATCCTGTGCAACCGGCTAACATCGTATTAACCGCAACACTGCCAATACGCAAGCAGCCATTGCCTGAAGCTCCGAGTGTGCTACCAGGATTAAATCCGAACCAACCGAAAGCGAGAATAAAACATCCCAATAAGACTAAAACTATGTCATGACCTGGAATGGCATTCGGACTTCCATCGCGATTGAATTTGCCAATTCGTGGGCCTAGTATCATGGCACAAGCGGCAGCTGTAAGTCCACCGACTGCGTGCACAACACCGGAGCCGGCAAAATCGCAATATCCATGGCCGAGTCCAAAATTTGCTCCAAGTTGAGAAAGCCATCCGCATCCCCATGCCCAATTGCCAAAGAGAGGATAAATGACAGCTGCTAAACCAATAGTTGAAACACAAAAAGCCGAGTATTTCCAGCGTTCAGCGCACCCACCCGTTACAATTGTAGTGGTGGTATCCATAAACACCATTTGGAAAAGGAAAAGCACCATAACACCTACGTCATACGTTGCGCCATGCAAGAAAAATCCTTTGGTTCCAAAAAGCGGCCATGGTTTTCCAAATAAATTCATGGTAAACTCATGATTCAAAGGATAAACGCCGCCCAAATTGGCAATAGGAGAGCTTCCTCCCATTTGAATCGCGAAACCACAAACGTAATATGCGAATAAGCCAAGTCCATATACCATGAAATTCATCATCATCGTATGATTCGCATTTTTTGCTCGGATCAATCCAGTCTCAAGAATAGCAAAACCGGCTTGCATGAACATAACCAAGAAACCGGTGACTAGAGTCCAAACAAAATTGATAGCAATCTTGTCTTGTCCAACTTGATTGACCAAATCTGCTAGTGTCAAGCCCTTCTTGCTATCGCTTATGGTAACATCATTAACAGTTCCCGTTAACTCTGCTCCGGGATCACCTTTTGCTGCTATATCATCGCTTTTAGGACCTGTAACGCTGCTTACATCTTTATCCGTTATAGGAACTCCTTCTGCTGCTCTTGCTGAGGCAGCAAAACTAAAAGTTGCACCTACTCCTATAGCTGCTAAGAGGAGCAGTAATCTTATTTTTGATTTCATGACCTTTTTCTCCTTTTTTATTTCTTCCATATTGCACGATCCAAATAATAGCGATTAAGCACGCTTAGAATTCCAAAAATACTAATTATAATCCCTGCACATGCAAAACCCGCTCGGCCTCCATTTGAAGATGTCATGAAAAGGCCAGAGACTGCTAACGCCCAACCGCCTACAATAATCAATATTCCAAGTAACCTCATGTTCCCTCCTCCTTGCGGGCTTGCTTAAAAACAACCGCTGATAAAATTAGAATTGCCCCTCCCCCAATTAAACCTAACATCCCAGTTCCCGCAAAACCTGTACCCAAAACGGTAAACCCCAACAGGAACCAGAACACTGCCCACCCAGATGTTTTTGTTGTTCCAATAGTCATATTTACTCCCTTCTTTAAATTATTTTATTTTGAATCACTTAAACTTCGTAATGTTCGTTCATCTTAAAAGCACTAAGGGCTACAAAAATGTATAACAGTTACAAAATTGACCAAAAATTGACCCCTTGCTTAGTATAATAACCAGTAATCAACCCCTAAAGCATATCTGGTTGAGATAAAAGAGTACAATATCCATGCCAGTAAAACGTTAATTTTGAACTCTGAAATTTTTGTTTGGTAAGAAGGGGGCAAAACGTACGCTTTAACCCAAATGGAATAAAATTCCTATTTTGAGGCCATCAAATTAGATTGGAACGCGGCTGACGATTACTTTTGCGAATGATTATCAGTTGCAGAAAGCCTAGAGAGATATTCTTACCGGTGAAAAAGTAGGTGGGTAATGATTGTGATAGAAATAGCGAACAGGCCGCCCATTAACACAGCCAAAGGCGGAGCTTGGAAGTAAAAGATCAAAATAAGAGCTGCGATAATAAAACTTCCTAAGATAAGCGTTAGTTTCCTGCCGAGGCTTGATTTTCTCATATAATTTCAACAGTGTAATCGTATCAAATATTAATAACGATTACCAGAAAAAGCTAGCAGTTAACTCCTAGAGAACGTACTAGGCACTTAACTCTTGTGGTATAATCTCGCCTTATGCGCATTTTATTAGTGGAAGACGATGCCCGGGTAGCAAGTTTCATCCGTCGCGGTTTACGCGAGGAAAACTATACAGTTGATCTTGCCGTTGATGGCGAACAAGGGCTTTTTCTGGCACAAACAGGTGAGTATGATTTAGTTATTCTTGATCTTCTTTTACCAAAACGCAGCGGATTGGATGTGCTCCGCACGCTTCGCGCGGAACGTATTACCATTCCCATTTTAATTCTTACCGCAAAAGACAAACTTGAAGACAAAATCGCAGGTCTTGATGCCGGTGCGGATGATTATCTTACCAAGCCTTTCGGCTTCGATGAACTTTTAGCGCGGGTGCGAGCCCTTATGCGAAGACGTGGTGATATGGTGCCAACCTTACTTCGAGCAGGTGATCTTGAAATGGATACGATGCGCCGCCATGTGACCCGAGATGGAAAGGAACTGATTCTTACAAATCGTGAGTATGCACTTTTAGAGTTTTTTTTGCGGCATCCCAATCAAGTCGTCACACGGTCTATGTTGTCTGAACATGTGTGGGAACATGATTTTGATACATTCTCAAATGTTATCGATGTACATGTTGCTCGCTTAAGACGCAAAGTTGATGATGGTTTTGAAACTAAGTTATTACAAACCGTTCGTGGGAGTGGTTACACCCTCCAAGTCCCCGTTTCAAAATGATTCGTTCTATACGAGTCAACCTTACCCTCTGGTATATTGGAATCCTCACCGTTGTTTTATGCCTTTTTGGAGGCGTGCTTTATACAAGCGTGGCCGCAAATCTGGCTCGAGACGTCGACGAATTTCTAGTGCTAGAAGTTGACGATATCGCAAGCGACATTTTTTCTTATGGGCATGGAGAATGGGATGCTGAAAAGTTGACAGCTCCCTCTGCAAAACAAAATGTCCCACCGCCAACGTTTCAAATGATCCAAAGCGAGATAAACTCCGGGGAAGGTTTAGAAGGCCTCATCACTCGATGGGCTGATGAAGAAGGTGAGTTAGAAGCGTATCGACCCGTAAGATTATTCACCGCAGATGGTAAGCCACTTACTGCTTCCGCGCGTTTTATAAAGTTGGATTTACCGGTTTTGAAAGAGACGCTTGAAAAAGTTCACAACAACCAGACAGTTTATGAAACATTTGAATTGCCTCACAATCATGTTCGATTGATTACTCGCCCCGTTACTGAGGACAACCGCGTGCTTTATATTGTACAGGTTGCCATTTCTCTCGAACAGATGGATAGTTCTCTAACTGGTTTACGCATATGGCTTTTAGTTTTGATTCCATCTACTATCGTAGGCACGAGTGTTGTGGGATGGTTTCTGGCAGCCCGAGCACTTAAGCCAGTAGATCGAATGGTTGAACAGGCGAGGAGAATCGGGGCTCAAGATTTACATGAACGAATCGATATGCCGCGTACGGGCGATGAACTGGAGCGTTTAGCGAAAACATTTAATAGTATGCTTGATCGCTTGGAACATGCTTTCCGAGGTTTAAGACAATTTAGCACAGCAGCTTCTCATGAATTGCGTACGCCGTTGACCATTATGAAGGGAGAGTTGGAAGTTGCGCTGCGTAAGCCGCGCGAAGTGGAAGAATATCAACGAGTGCTCAAAACACAATTGGAAGCGCTCAATGAGATGGCTGATATTGTGGAGCAGTTGCTCAAATTGGCTCGAAGCGAAGAGGGAGAAAAAGCGATTGAATGGCGTCAGGTAGATTTGGGAACGCTTGTGGAAAAAGTATATGATACTTTGCAAACCATTGCAGAATCAAAAAAGATTCAGGTTAGTATTTTAGGGAATGGATCTGTATGGGTGCAGGGGGAGCAGCGTCTTTTGGAGCGTCTCATTGCAAATCTTTTGCACAATGCACTGAAGCATACTCCTGCCGAAGGGAACGTGAAACTCGAAACTAGAAGTTACGGAAGCGAAGCCTGTCTCATCGTCGAAGATACAGGGCCTGGCATCTCGTCAGATGATTTACCGAAAATTTTTGATCGATTTTTCGATCCAAAACCCACAGACCCAAATACTACAGGCTTTGGGTTGGGAATATGCCGCTGGATTGCAGAAGCCCACCATGGCCGGATTGAAGTGACCAATTCTGCCGGAAAAGGAGCTAAATTTATGGTCTGGCTCCCTCTTTTTACGCCGTCTTCATAGCCCTCTTGAGTGTGATTAAAAATTTGTAATCTAAAATTCACCCTCTTGTCATCTCTTTTTGAGTAAAGTCATTATCAGAAAAGAGGAGGTGATTACAATGCGTCGATTTCTATGGATCAATAGTTTGGTGTTGGCCATGTTGTTTTTCGCTACCACTTTAGCGCCACAAGTTCAAGCAGCTGAAACAGCAAAGACATCTACAACCACAAAGCACCACAAGAAACACAAGCACATGGGTAAAAAACATAAAGGAAACGAAACAGAAACTGATTCCTCAAAACCGAAAGCGTAAGTAAAAGCAGTTCTGTTTGTTTTGAGTTTAGTTATTTGATCGAATAGGAGATAATGATTAGATGAGGAAGAATTTTGTCATTGGGTTTATTGTATTGACCTTCATGGTGTTAAACTTAGCAGCGTCGGTTTCCGCCGCTGAAAAAAGTGTAATGCCCGCGGCAACCTCAATGCCAACTCATACGACTGCTACCCCAACACCGCAAGTGACTTCTGTTGAAGGCACGGTTATGAATATGAATACACTACCTTCAACACCAAGCTTGAAGTTGATGCTTGCGAACGGTCAGCCGTCATTAATCCAGCTGGATCGTCTGACTACGACGGTTTGGAAAGGAAGCCAATCTATTGATTTGACACAGTTGGCTGCAGGCCAAAAAGTGAAGGTACGTTACACGGCGAAGAATGGAAAACGAGTCGCCAACTCCATTGAGATCAAATAATTATTGAGTCGCACCGTTTTAAAAACGAAAGCCGTGGTATCTTACCACGGCTTTTTTGTTTTCCTCCTAGCGTCAGATAAAGGAAATCGTTCTTTTAGTCGAAACCTTTAAAGAAGTTAGGTATAATTATAAAAAGGCAAATGTCGGTAAATATGCAGGATACCATCATGAAACAAACATCCTTCGTAGAGAGCTCAAAGACCTTCTTTTAAGTTCTTTTAACCATCAACGATCTCCATGAAATTATCTGATTTGAAAAATAATCCGAGTCATCATTTAAACAACCCTCCTATTAATGTAAGTCAGAAGCCCGGGGCCATTGAGTTTGATTACATTAGCCTGCCCATAGAAACCCTTTTTGAGAAACTGAAAACTTCGACGAAAGGTCTTCCGGAAGTTGAGGTAAAAAGGCGTCTTGGAGAATACGGATTTAATGAACCTGCCAGAAAGAAGAAACGGACAATCTTTGTCCAGATTATTTCGAAGTTTGCCAATCCACTTGTGATCGTCCTTTTGATTATTGCCGGGTTTTCCTTCTTTTTTGGCGAAAACATAGAAGCACTCTTAGTTCTTCTTATGGCTGTGATGAGCGTTCTTATTTCCTTTGTCCAGGAATACCGAGCAGGCAAGGAAGCGGAAAAATTAAGTGAAATGGTGCGTGCGACCGCTACGGTTCAGAGGAATGGCAGAGCAAAAGAGATAAAAATTAAAGAAATTGTTCCGGGAGATGTCGTTGATTTATTCGCCGGAGATATGATTCCGGCCGATCTCAGGATTATTTCTTGTAAAGATTTGTTTATTAATCAGGCATCTTTAACTGGCGAGTCCTTTCCCGTAGAAAAGGTAGCCGGACCCATTCAACCTAAAACCAACTCCGTTTCTGAACTTCACAATATTGCTTTTATGGGTTCGAGTGTTGTAAGCGGAACAGCCCTAGGTTTGGTGATTAAAACCGGTATTTCCACTCAATTTGGAGAAGTATCCAAACGGCTTGCTGCTATAAGGATCGAAACCAGTTTTGAAAAAGGAATGAATCAATTTGTGTGGTTTATGATTCGTTGCATGCTGGTTTTGGTAGTCGTGATTTTCGCGATCAACGCGCTTTTTAAAAGTAACTTAATGGAAGCGCTTCTTTTTTCCCTAGCTGTGGCCGTGGGCCTTACTCCCGAAATGCTTCCGATGATTGTGGCCGTCAACCTTTCAAGAGGAGCGATCGCGATGTCTAAGAAACAAGTGATCGTCAAACGTCTTAATTCAATTCAAAATTTCGGCGCAATGGATGTACTGTGTACAGACAAAACCGGCACCCTCACGATGGATGAAATCGTTTTGGAAAAATATTGCGATGTTGTCCGCCAAGAAGATGAAGACGTGTTAAGGCACGCTTATATTAATAGTTTCTATCAAACCGGGTTNAAAAATTTGTTAGATAAAGCTATTTTGAAACATCAGAAATTATTAGTGAAACAATATAAAAAACTAGATGAAATNCCTTTCGATTTTTCAAGAAGAATCATGTCCGTTGTCGTCGGGATGGATGATCAGCACAANTTAATCGCCAAAGGAGCGCCTGAGGAAATATTTAAGCGATGCACTCATTATGAATTGGACGGAGAGATATTTGAAAAAGAGGAATTGATTATTGCCGATTTGAAAGAAGAGTTTGATGATTTAAGCGCCGAAGGATATCGAGTTTTAGCAGTTGCTTATAAAAATATGAATGAGAAAAAAGACGCGTATTTTAAAGAGGATGAACAAGAAATGATTCTTAAAGGCTATGTTGCTTTTCTTGACCCTCCCAAACCCACCTCTAAGAAAACGATTGAAATGTTAAAGAAACTTGGCGTGGAACTTAAAGTGCTAACAGGCGACAACGAGCTGGTCACCAGAAAAATATGTAGCGATGTAGGGCTTGATGTAAAAGGATTGTCCACAGGCGATAAGGTGGATCATTTAAATGATGAGGAGCTAAAGGAATTATTAAAAACCACGACTGTGCTGGCGCGGCTTTCGCCTTTTCAAAAAGAACGCGTGATTCATGCGCTTCGTGACAGCAAGCGTATTGTAGGATTTTTGGGTGATGGAATTAATGATGCTCCTGCTTTGAGAGCGGCTGATGTAGGAATTTCAGTGAATAACGCTGTTGATATCGCGAAGGAATCAGCGGACATTATTCTTCTTAAGAAAAGTTTGATGGTGCTTGAAGATGGTGTGATTGAGGGTAGGCGAACATTCGGGAACATTACCAAATACATCAAAATGGGCGCAAGTTCCAATTTGGGGAATATGCTCAGCATGACCGGAGCAAGTATGGTGCTTCCATTTCTTCCGATGGCACCCGTTCAAATCCTTTTGAATAATTTTCTTTATGATTTATCTCAAATCGCGATCCCGACAGATGCAGTTGATGAAGAATACATGATGAAGCCAAGGCCTTGGAATATCAATTCAATCAGGACGTTTATGCTGTTACTTGGCCCCGTGAGCTCTTTTTTTGATTTCGTTACTTTTGGAGTCTTATTATTTATTTACCACGCCTCCCCAACGTTTTTTCACACGGGTTGGTTTTTAGAATCTCTTTGCACTCAAACGTTAGTCATTCATGTAATTCGTACGGGTAAAATTCCTTTCGTTCAGAGCAGACCAAGCGGATTTTTGATTTTCACTTCACTTTTCATTGTGACACTGGGACTTTTAATTCCGTTTTCTTTCTTGGCGAAGCCATTAGGTTTTGTCACACCTCCACCTTCTTATTTTTTAATCCTTTTCGCTATTGTCCTTATCTATTTGTTTGTTGTGCAGGGAGTCAAAAGCTGGTTTGTTAAGCAGTATGGTTATGATTGATCATGTTTAAACAATTCATTCGCGTTTTTAATTACGTTTTTGGAATCGTTCTTTTTGCGGTGGTTCTATGGGTGTTACACCACCAGCTCAAGGACTATCGTTTCCATGATGTTGTGCGGCAGGTTAGGGAGTTACCTTCAGGCTCGATTTTAATTGCCCTTGTGCTCACCTTATTTAATTACCTTGTATTAACCGGTTATGAAGTTCTGGCCTTCGATTATATTTCCAATCCTCTAAAGTTTTGGAAAATTGCCACAGCTTCATTTATCAGCAATGCATTTAGCAATAATGTGGGGCTTTCTATGCTGGCGGGCGGATCTGTGAGGTTCAGGCTCTATTCTGATTGGGGGCTTTCCGGAACAGAGATCACCAAAGTGATTGCTTTTTATACGGTAACCTTTTTGCTGGGACTACTAACGTTGGTTGGAGTTTCATTTCTTACGGAGCCAGCCTCTATTCCTGCCTTATTGCACGTTCCTTTAAATTCTGTTTATCCAACCGGCGTTGTGTTGCTACTTGCGGTCTTCTCCTATCTTTTGTTAAGCGCGACAGGTGCTGTATCGCTTAAGATTCGTGACTTAGAAATTAATCTCCCAAGTCTTAGGCTTTCTTTGTTTCAACTCGCAATTTCTTTAATCGATTGGGTTTTAGCTGCCAGCGTGCTCTATGTATTGCTCCCGCCTTCGGCAACCGTTTCTTTCCTGAGCTTTCTCGGCGTTTTCTTATTCGCACAAATTGCCGGATTAATCAGTCAAGTTCCAGGAGGTTTTGGTGTTTTTGAGACAGCAGTCCTCATTTTTCTTAAGCCGACCGCACCGGCTGCTTCTATCTTCGGCGCGCTTCTCGCTTTCCGAGGAATTTATTATCTCGTTCCGTTAGGTCTTGCTTCAGCGTTGCTTGGAACTTACGAAGCTGTAGAAAAGAAGGCCGGGATAAAACGTTTCGTTCAATTCTTTGGGCAATGGGTTCCCGATCTCGCGCCTTATGTGCTCACTTTTAGTACATTTGTTGCGGGAGCAATTCTGCTTTTTTCTGGGGCGACGCCAACAATGGGAACACGTCTTGTCTGGCTCAAAAATTTTCTTCCTCTCCCCATTCTAGAACTCTCACATTTTCTAGGAAGTCTCGTCGGTCTTGGGCTTTTGTTTTTATCGCGCGGGCTTCAGCGAAGATTAGATGCTGCCTATCATTTAACGCTTACACTTTTGGGAGCAGGAATTATTTTTTCATTGCTTAAAGGGTTTGATTATGAAGAGGCCATTGTTTTAGCCGTCATGTTTGGTGCTTTCTTGCCATCCCGAAAACATTTTTACCGCAAAGCTTCTTTTATAGGAGAGCCTTTTACATCAGGATGGATTGTTGCCATTGCCATTATTCTGCTTTGTACATTTTGGCTTGGATTTTTTGCTTATAAACATGTCAATTATTCAGATCATTTGTGGTGGAAGTTTACTTTTTCCGGCGATGCACCAAGATTTCTGCGCGCCGCTGTCGGAATGATAAGCACCATTCTTTTCTTTGCCGTGGCAAGGCTGATGCAGCCTGCTCGGCCAGAGTCTTTAACACCGACCCGGACTGATTTGGAAAGAGCTCGCGCGATTGTTGAAAAATCGCCGAGTACAAATGCCCATCTTGCTTTGCTAGGCGACAAATCGTTTCTATTCAGCGAAAATGGAAATGCGTTTATCATGTACGGTGTCCAAAAACGAAGCTGGGTTGCTATGGGAGATCCGGTAGGCCCAAAAGAAGAGGCCAGTGAGTTAGTTTGGCAATTTCGTGAATTGTCCGATCGCCATGATGGACGGACAATTTTCTACGATGTTAAACAGGAGAATGTTCATCACTATCTTGATCTTGGATTGACCTTGATTAAAGCCGGAGAAGAAGCCCACGTTTTGCTTGAGAATTTTTCTCTTGAAGGAGGGGCTTATAAGCGGCTTCGATACTTGTATAATCGCCTTGAAAAAGAAGGATGTGTGCTTGAGGTGGTCTCAGAAAAAGAAAAAGTTATCACTTTGCTCCCCGAACTTAAAAAAATATCAGATTCTTGGCTGGAAACAAAAAATACAAAAGAAAAAGGTTTTTCTCTTGGTTTTTTTCATCCGGAATATTTACAGCATTTCCCGCTTGCTCTCATACGAATAGAGGGAAACATCGTTGCTTTCGCCAATATGTGGATAGGAGCCGAAAAAGAAGAAGTATCGGTTGATTTGATGCGGTATACTCCGGAAGCGCCGGACAGTGTTATGGAATATCTCTTTGTCGCACTGATGTTATGGGGGAAAAAAGAAGGGTACCGGTGGTTTGACTTGGGCGTGGCGCCGCTTTCAGGGCTTGAGAACAGGCCATTTGCTTCTGTTTGGAATAAGATGGGCGCTTTGGTTTTCCGTTACGGAGAAAATTTCTATAATTTTCAAGGTCTGCGGGAGTATAAGGAAAAATTCAAACCTGTTTGGGAGCCTCGATATATTGCGTGCCCGGGCGGTCTGGCCATTCCGATCGTTTTGACTGATATTGCAGCCCTTATTTCCGGCGGTTTCAAGGGAATCATTGCCAAATAAAGCGACATGCGAAGCGAAGCTCGATTACTCCCAGAGCTTTTTCTTTCAAGGCTCCGCAAAATCATCCCATCTCAAAAATTTGACGTCATCGCAAATTCCTTTACCGACACAAAACCTACGACGTTTCGAATTAATTCCCTTAAAACCTCCCGTGAGTTGGTGCGCGAGAATCTAGAGCGGCAAGGTTTTCGTCTCGCGTCCGTATCCTGGTATCCCGACGCTTTTGTTCTTCGTGAAGGGCGCTTAAAAGAACTTGAGAAAACAGAAAGTTATTTAAAAGGTGAGATTTACGTTCAAAATCTTTCCAGCATGATTCCTCCTCTTGTGTTAGATCCAAAACCCGGAGAACGCATACTCGATTTGACAGCAGCGCCCGGCAGCAAGACAACCCAAACAGCATGTTTAATGAAAGGAGAAGGAAAGATCGTTGCAAATGAGAGCGATCGAATTCGGTATGAGAAATTAAAGGCAAACGTTGAACTTCAAGCAGCTCGGAATGTTGAGCTCGTGCTTAGCTTCGGGGAATCCATCGGCAAAAAATGTCCAAACCATTTTGACCGTGTCTTGCTGGATGCTCCTTGCAGCGCGGAAGGACGTTTCAATGCGCGAGCGCCTTCTTCTTATCGATATTGGACGCTGGACAAAGTGAAGGAAATGGCCAAACTTCAAAAAAAACTTTTTACATCAGCCGTTTCAGCGCTAAAATCAGGCGGTATTCTGGTTTATTCNACCTGTACCTTTTCTCCGGAAGAAAACGAAGGAGTTTTAAATGAAGGGCTAGAAAAATTCGGAGGCCAGATCGAAATTGAAGAGATCAATCTTTCAATTTCTAACAAAATGGTAGGACTTGTTGTTTGGGAAGGTAGAAAGTTCCATACTTCCGTCAAGAAAACGATTCGGATTTTACCAACTTCTGAAATGGAAGGTTTTTTTGTTGCTCGTCTCCGAAAAAGAAGCTAAAACCCAACCCGCCTGTCTTTTGAAGGCGGTGGTTTAACGGTGAAAAGCCCTACCTTGACTTTCGTAATATCGTGGTGTATCTTTCACCTTACAGCAGTAGATTTAACTTACTAAAAAAGGAGATAAAATGAAGAAGTATCTAGCAGTTACAACAACAATTACATTAGGCATTTCGATGCTTTTCTTATCCTCTGTGTTAGCGGCGGAAGAAGCGAAACAATCAGCCGTTCAACAAGTAAAATCCACTGCTGAAGAAATAGCTCAGCCAGCGGTTGCCGATGAAACCGAATTTTCATACGGTACCGTAAAAAGCATAGGTACAGATCAGCTTGTAATCAGCGAGTATGATTATGACAGTGATAAGGATGTTGAAGTAACCTATAGCGCGCCGGCAGGAACAAAATTTGAAAATGTCACTGCGCTTCAGGAGATTAAAGCGGGCGATGCGGTTGATATTGATTTTTTAGTGAAGAACGGCCAAAAAGTCGCTTCTGCTATCACCGTTGAAAAACCTACTGCTGAAGATGAAGATGTTGCCCTTGGCGCAGACGCTGGTGCAGATGCAGGCACGGACACAGGCGCAGCCGGCGAGCCCGGGAAACCCGAATAAGTTATCTGTGCAGTAAAGTTTCCACTTTCTAATTTTGTAGCAGTTTACTTACCGCGACCCATGAAATTTGTTTATCAGATAGGTGCTATTGCGGGTTTTGTACTTCCGTTTTTTAATATTCCTCTTATTTTGCGCATGGTAAAGCGTAAGTCCTCAGACGATATCAGCATTGCTTGGGTAGTCGGCGTTTGGGTTTGTATTCTCCTCATGACGCCTCGGGCACTTACTTCGGACGACGTAGCTTTCAGGCTCTTCGGGATCACAAATATTATTTTTTTTACGTCAGTCGTTTTCTTTACGTTTAAGTATCGATTTCGTAAAAAGGCATAACAGGGGATTTGAAAGACAGAAAAAGTCGTCAGATTAATTGACGATTACGATTTTCGCAGGCGCGAAGCCGTTGAAGCCGGGAACAGCACTTGCGGAAGAGTAGGCCCCGATATTTTTTGCGTAAACAACACTGCCAACGTCAAGTTCGGGAAGTTCTTCGCTCAAGGAAATCGTATCAAAAGAATCACAGGTAGGACCCGCTACAGTAGAAAGAAATTTTTGACCGCGTCTTAAGGTTTTAAGTTCATATTTGCAGTGGTCAAACACAATCCCTGAAAAATCGGCATAAATTCCATCATTTAAGTAATAGTAGTTTTTGTTGTTTCGAAATGTTCGTCCAATCACTTGTGTGATCAAAACACCCGCCGGTCCCACCAAGAAACGTCCAGGCTCTGCAATGAATCTAATCTTTTTGTCAAAAAGCCGCGCCATTTCAATACGGATTTTACCCGCCATGGTTTCGAATGTTGGGTGTTTGTCACTGTCATAATGACGGATGGGGAATCCTCCGCCAATATCGAGCGTCGAGAGGACCAATCCTTCCTGTTTCGCTTCTTTAAAAATTCCGGCTGAAATTTCAAGGGCGTGGAGGTAGTTTTCCACGTTAGCGCATTGAGACCCAACATGGAAACTTACGCCTTCAGGCGTAAGCCCCAATGCTTTTGCTTTGCGAAGAAGGAAGACGGCATGTTCCGGATCAGCGCCAAACTTAAGCGAAAGCTCTACAAGGCTTCCTATGTTATCTACTTTAATCCTGACGAGAACACGGGCGCCCGGAGCATATTTGGCAATCTTGTAAAGTTCGGATTCATTGTCGAAGGTCATCAGCATCACGCGGCGTTTGTGAGCAGCTTGAATGTCTTCAATAGATTTAATCGTGTTGGCAAAAATAATTTTTTGTGGGGCCGCTCCTAAACTTAAAACCAAATTCATTTCAACAGCACTGGCCACATCAAAGTGCGAACCCATTCTCATGAAAATTTTGATGACTTCAGGATGAGGATTGGCTTTTATAGCGTAATAAGGCGTAATCTTAGGAAGTTCGGTACGGAAGCGCCGGAACTGTTTTTCAAGAATGCTTTTCCGAACCAGCATGATCGGGGAAGGGTATTTCTTAAGTGTCTGCCGAATTAAATTTTCGACAGCATTGCCGTTGGGAATAAACTCTGATTTCTTCATCTATTAGGATAGCACCGCTTCTCGGTAAGACTCAGATTTAATCGCTTCTATTTCGGTCGGGTTAACTAAAAACGTAGTGAACTGCCAAACATCTTCTGCTTTCGGAATCTTAGCACCATAGTCTAGGAAGTGGTTCTTCCGGTCTTTAAGCGGAGTCCAATCGACAGCCTTAGAGACGAACGGGCCAAGGTAGGGTTTTGCGACCTTTAAAATTTCATCATGCGGCAGGTCATCAGGTAGGCAGAAACCTTCGTTCGGGTTTTGAATGGCCCACATAGCAGCCGCAACCGCAGAAATAGCCACTTGTAGCGTTGTTGCATTTTGATGAGGAGCAAGCTTCCTGGCTTCTTCTATATCAAGGAGGCTTCCAATCCACCAAGAATTGAAATCATGACCCATCAGCAGGCAACCCAATTCGTCTCGCCCGCTTATAATCTCGTCATTCAAGATCCTTTGTTTTTCTTGGAGTTCAAATTGCCGCATCTCAAGTTCATGAATGGAATTAATCGCAACATCGGCAGGGCAATAAGCATAATGAACCGTCGGTCGATAAACGGCTTTTGTGCCTTCCCATACGGTGAGACGGTCTGCAATCGAAAATGCTTCTCCGTGGCGAATGACCATACCTGTGATTTCACCGCACGGAACCCATGAACGAACCCATGTATTGATCCCTTTTGTTCTAAGACAAATTTGATTCTTGGGGCCTTCTTTGTGGTGCATCGCACCTTTTGGAATATAACGCTCATGTGTGCCCCAGCCAAGTTCGGCGGGAGCAACCCCTTCTTCATAGAAGCCGATAATGCTCCAAGTATTGACAAATTCATTAACTTCTTTTGGACGGTCTGTGATTTGAGTGTCGCGTTCGCTAATATGAATGGTTTTAACGCCCTCAAGTTGAGCCAATTTTGAAAAGTTAAGGTCTTTAAGGGCCATTTCCAATTGGGTTTTGCGGGGATCCTGTGGTTTTTCTCTTAAAATCTTTTCCCCAATCTCAAGGAGTGCTTGCTTGGTAAAGTGTGAAACAAGACCGGGGTTCGCCCCATGGTCCATAATAATAGTAGCCCCTTTAGGGTTCTTCCAGCTTTTCATGGTCTTTTGCATAGCCATTTGTCTGGCGTAAAGGGTCAGTTCTGTAGGATGTTTTCCTTCAGCGCCGTGGTAAGGATGCCAAAGTTCAACGGAAGTATTAATGTAGAGAACGTTATTATCATGACACCATTGAAGAATGGCACAGCAATCGATATCGTAGGCGAGATCGATAATAAAATCTCCGGAGCCAACATATTTTGCAAGCAGGGTTTTGTAATTATCTTGGACAACTCTTTCGAAAACGTAACGGACGCCTTGATCTAAAACGTCTTTGACGCGGGCGCGGTTATCAACGGGGTCCATGATGGTAACATTTTTTGGAGAGGCGCCGGTCAATTTGAGGATGAGTGGAAGAGCACATTGCGAAACAGAGCCGCAGCCGATTACTAAAATTTTTCCTTGAAATTTCATTTCACCCCCAATGTTCTGAAAAAATTATCAACAGCATTTTAACAGATTTATTTTTCATCGCAAAGAAAAAAACGCGAAAATGCAAACATTTTCAACATTTTCAGAATTTTTCGTGAAAAAGAACGAAAAACCTGTTTTTCAAAATGTGTTTGAGCAATGTGAACGCGAACACCGCAATTTGGCCATTTGTATTTGAGCGGGGATTTGGCAAAAAAGGCCGATTTTTATGGTATAATTCTAGTTGGCTAGGCTTCAGAAATATGAGATAATAGCCGTTGGCATACCAAAATGATGATTTCCCAGATGCTTAAGACTATTAATTGGAGAAATTTTACTTTCTTCAGCGCTATGTTCGCTGTTGCTGTAATTGGTGTGCCTATCTATATTTACGCATATGGTGTTTCTGCGTCAGAGATTGGAATTTTTACTTTTTGGACAGTTGCATCAGGGCTATCTATAACAGTCGGGTATCACCGTCTTTTTGCTCACAGAACATTCAAAACCAACCCCGTCATCATTTTTTTAAGTTTATTTTTTGGCGCAGCTGCCTTCGAAGAGTCAGTCCTCCAATGGGCTTCTCAGCATCGGGATCACCATAAATATGTAGATACAGAGCGCGATCCCTACAACATCAAACAAGGCTTCTTTTATGCCCATATCGGGTGGATTATCTTCCGAAACCATATTATTGACTACAGCAATGTCAAAGATCTTCAGCAAAATAAGCTGGTCATGCATCAACACAAACATTATGTTCTTTGGGCGTTAACGGCAAGTGTCTTGTTACCGGCCATTATCGGTGTTTTAACCGGGCATCTTCTCGGAGCTCTTCTAATTGGCGTGGTTGCGAGAGTGACGTTTGTGCACCACACGACGTTCTTTATTAATTCTGTGTGTCATTATTTCGGCAGACCGACTTATGACATTCACACTTCACCAAGGGACCACTGGTTCGTTGCGCTTCTTACGAACGGGGAAGGCTATCACAGCTTTCATCACCGGTTTCCATCTGATTATCGAAATGGTTACAAATGGTATCATTGGGATCCGAGTAAATGGTTGATTGCGCTGATGAATCGTATCGGTTGGGCCAGTGATTTAAAACGGGTTTCAAATTTTCATATTCTTGCGGCCAGACTTACCGCCGAAAGAGAAGCTGTAGAGTATCATTTAAGTAAAGAGCTCCACCCGATTCAAAACGTTGCTTCCGAAATTTTTAAAACCCGCTATGAGCAATTAAAGCATGCGCTTCAAGCTTGGGAAACACACGTTAAGGAATACGCACTTCTTTGCAACCAATTTTCAAACAAATCCGACGCTCTCCTTAAATCTGCTCTCGAGCGCGCTCAAAACGCCCGCCAGCAATTTTTGAGCATCCGCAGCCAGTGGAGCCGTTCCATTCAGCAGTATTTGCCCTCCTTTTCTCTGTCCGTCGTTAATTCTTAAGAAGTTCATCGATAATTCCGTCGTATTGATTTTCACCCGTGTAAATGGTACACTTCTTATAAATGGAAATGATTTCCATTTAGGAAAAGTCCATGGAAACTTATCTCGCGATTCTTAAAGAAAAAGGTTTTAAAGTTACACCGCTTCGGAAAATGATTTTGGATGTGTTTCAAAAAAAGCGGGCTACGTTGACTGCTGAAAAATTGTGCACTCAAGTTCGCCGCCGAATTCCAAATGCGGGGCTCCAGTCTGTTTATCGCAATTTAGCCGATTTTACGAACCTGGGAATTACAGAAGAAATTTTTTTGGAAAGACGAAAAGCAGCATACGCACTTTGTAATGGTGTCTCAGCCCATCATCATCACGCAGTTTGTAGGCGTTGTGGGCGCTCCGAAGAAGTAAGAGCGTGCAGGCTGGATGCTGTTTCGCGTGCGATGAAGAATTCATTCCGCAAGCTAAAACGGGAAAGAGGATTTCAAATCGAACGGCATTTTTTACAGTTGGAGGGTCTTTGCCATGCATGCCAGAAGGGCTAAACGAATTTTCTCGATTTTTTTTGTTTTTGCGATTGTAGCGTTGTATTTCAGCGGAAACGTAAAAGCAGAAGACAAAACCAGTTTAAAAATTGCCGCGACTATTTTCCCGCTTGCGGATATTGCACAACACATTGCTTCCTCCGAACCCATGGGTTTTAAACCAGGAGGGGGAGAAGCTATCGTGGTTACCATTTTGCCGGCCGGCGCCAATCCCCATACATTTGAGTTAGCTCCTCAAGCAGTCAAAGAACTTGAAGGCGCTCGGGTTATTTTTATGATCGGGCACGGCTTTGATGATTGGGTGAAAGCGATTGGAGAAAGTTTGCCAAAGACTAAGACGTTTACCGTAGATAGCGGAATTAATTTGTTAAAATCTGGCGCAGAAGATCCTCATTATTGGCTTTCGATTGCAAATGCCAAGATCATCGCGAAAAATATTGCTCAAGCACTATCGGAACTTGAGCCTGAAAAAAAGGATCAATTTCAGAGCAATTTGGATCGCTACATTAGGCAATTGGATGAGACAGACAGAAGTATCAGAAAAATGTTTTCAGGCTTATCTGCACGAAAAATCATTACGTTTCACGATGGTTGGCGCTATTTTGCGAATGATTATGGATTGGAAGTGGTTGGAACTGTAGAGTCATCTCAAGGAAGTGAGCCAACAGCCAAACGCTTAGCACATTTGGGAGATGTAATCCGCGAACAGAAGATTAAGATTTTATTTTCAGAACCGGCTGTTTCAAAAACAGTGGCGGAGTCCGTAGCAAAAGATTTTCACCTGCGTTTGTACGAACTTGATCCCATGGGTGGATTCGGCAACCGAAAAAGTTTCTTAGCTTTGATGCTGGCCAACGCCCATACGGTTCGCGAGGCTTTAAGTCATGGATAAAGATATTTTACAAGTGGAGCATCTTTCCGTGAACTATAACGGGAACTCCGTTTTGAATGACCTTAATTTTTCCATTAAAAAAGGTGAAATTGTAGCCATCGTTGGACCTAATGGTTCCGGGAAAACCACTTTGATTCGCGCCATTTTGGGCTTAGTTCCTTATCGCGGGCATGTTTTGGTCAACCATCAACCTGTTCGGGCAAGCCTTGAGAAAATTGGATACGTGCCTCAGAAATTTGTTTTTGATCGCACCATTCCGATGACAGCGGGTGAATTTTTAGAAATTGCTTTTAAAAACGTAAAGTCTCGGAAAATTAAACATTCTCTTTTGGAAGTGGATATGAAGCAACATGAAGATACATTGATTGGCAATTTGTCGGGAGGACAATTTCAACGCGTTTTAATCGCCCGCTCTCTTTTAAATGACCCGTCCATTCTTTTATTGGATGAAGCGATTAGCGAAGTAGATGCAGCGGGCGCAAAAGGTTTTTATGATATCGTAGCCCACTTAAATCATGTCCATCAAACAACAGTACTATTAGTTTCCCATGAAATTAATATGGTGTACAAGTTTGCTGACCAAATTATTTGTTTGAATCGAGATTTAATCTGTTACGGAAAACCTAAGGATGCAATTACGAAAGAAGTTCTTGAAAAGCTTTACGGTCAAGATGTTCGTTTCCAGGAACATAGACACTAAATAACCTATGCTAGATTTATTTCAGTACCCATTTATGCAGCGGGCGCTTGTCGCCGGAATTCTTTTGGCCGGTCTATTGGCTTATCTTGGCGTTTTTGTCGTGCTCCGCAAAATGGCCTTTTTTAGCGATGGAATTGCGCACGCTTCACTTGCCGGCGTTGCCGCAGGTGTTCTGCTCAGCATGAATCCGCTTGTGACAGCTTTGATTGCCAGCTTAATTTTTGCGGTCGGTATGTTTTTTCTTGAGAAAAAGACAAACGTTTCATCCGATACCGCTATCGGCCTCATTTTTACGACAGGGATGGCGCTTGGAGTCCTCTTAATTAGTCTTAAAAGTGGTTATCAGCCCGAATTGATTGGATTTCTTTTCGGCAATATTTTGATGATCAAACAATCAGACCTGATTATTATTGTGAGCTTAAGTATTTTGATCGGTGGCTTTTTAATCGTTAATCGGCGAAACATTATGTTGCTTGCTCTTGATCGCGAAATGGCCTATCTGGCCGGGGTTAATCCCGATTTTTTTCAATTGGCGATGTACATTGTTTTAGCGGTATCCGTTGTGCTTGGGATTAAAATTCTGGGAATCATTTTGGTCAGCGCGCTTTTGATTATTCCTGTGTCGATTTCAAAATTAATCAGCCGCTCATTTCAAAAGTTAGTTTTTTGGAGTATTGTTTTCGCAGAAATTATTGTTTTAACCGGTCTTGTAGTTTCTTATTTGTTTGATCTTCCTACGGGAGCTATTATTGTGCTGACGGGAGCCGCTATTTTCTTTGTCTTTTTTATTTTTAAGAGGTAGAGTAGAAGTAAACACGAAATGAACAGGATGATTTTTATAAATTAACTTCGGATTTATCTGATTTTGCCGAAAGATACTACATATGAAAATTTCTACAAAGCTTGAAGAAGGTTTTCCGAAAAAACAAACCACAATTGAAATCGCAGAGGAAGCACGCGAGAAAGAGTGGAAATACCCAAGTTTTATCGGAGAGATTTTTCTTGGCACCACCCGCTGGGATTTAGTTCTGCCTTATCCTGAACAAAGTGAAACTGACCGAAAAGTTGGGGATGAAATCTGCCGAAAGGTTGGATCATTTCTTAAAGAGAATTTAGATCCAGACAAGGTAGATCGTACAGGTGAAATTCCACCCAACGTGATTGAAGGTCTGGCCAAACTCGGTTGTTTCGGAATGAAAATTCCAGCTGAGTATGGCGGGCTTCATTTATCACAGGTGAACTACAACCGTGTTATTCAGCTTGTCGCAAGTTATTGCGCTTCAACTGCCGTGTGGCTTTCTGCTCATCAATCAATTGGAGTACCACAACCGCTTATGCTTTTCGGGACTGAAGAGCAGAAGAAGAAATATTTGCCGCGGTTTTCTAAAGGAGAAGTTTCAGCCTTTGCGCTTACAGAACCTAATGTGGGTAGCGACCCCGCCAATATGACTACCACAGCAGTTCCGAGCGAAGATGGGAATCACTATATTTTAAATGGTGAAAAGCTTTGGTGTACCAATGGTCCCGCTGCCAGTGTCATTGCAGTAATGGCGCAAACGCCGCCTAAAGTTGTGAAAGGCCGAGAGAAAAAACAAATTACAGCTTTCATTGTCGAAACAAATTGGAGCGGGGTTGAAACTGTTCACCGCTGCCGGTTTATGGGGCTTAACGGCATTCAAAATGGACTCATTCGTTTTAAAAATGTCAAAGTACCAAAGGAAAACATTCTTCTTGGTTTGGGTCAAGGTTTGAAACTTGCCTTAGTTACTTTAAATACAGGCCGTCTCACAATGCCAGCGGCCGTTACAGCAGGCGCTAAATGGTGTTTGGCAGTGACGCGCAAGTGGGCCAATGAACGGAATCAATGGGGTGCTCCTGTTGGACATCATGAAGCAGTTGCGGCTAAAGTTGCTCAAATGACCTCGACCACCTTTGCAATGGAAAGTGTCACTTGGCTTTCAGCTGCTTTTGCGGATAAGAAAAATTTTGACATCAGACTTGAAGCTGCAGCATCGAAACTGTTTTGCACAGAAGCAAGCTGGCGCATTATCGATGCCACTGTTCAAATCAGAGGCGGACGAGGTTATGAAACAGCGGATTCTTTGAAAGCACGCGGAGAAGCCGGAATTCCGGTTGAACGCGTTATGCGGGATTCGCGCATTAATACCATTATTGAAGGCACTAGCCAAATCATGCGTCTTTTTATCGCGCGCGAAGCACTAGACCCTCACGCCAGACGAATTTTGCCGCTTTTAAGTAAGGAAGTAGGTATTTTCACAAAACTAAAACTGGTTTTAAATCTCATCTTGTTTTATATGTTTTGGTATCCAAAACAGTGGCTTTATTGGTTGGTGACTAAAGACATGAGTCAGATCCCGGAAGAGCTTAGGCATCATGCTTCATTTGTCAATCGATCAAGCCACCGTTTAGCGCGAGATTTATTTCATGCAATGATGCTTCATCAGCAAGGGCTTGAGAAAAAACAGCGCTTGCTTGGCCGAGTTGTCAATATCGGTACAGACTTATTTGCAATGGCGGCAAGTTGCGCTCGAGCGGCGCTTTTAATTTCCAAAAATCCTCAAGACAAAAGCTCGATTGAATTGGCAGATCTTTTTTGCCGAGATGCCACCAAAAGAGTCCGCATGCATTTCCGTTCCATATTTAAAAATGATGATGCTTACGCGTACCGCATCGCCCGAAATGCGCTTGACGGGAAATACAGCTGGCTTGAAGATGGGATTATCCCACCTCCTTAAATCTCATTGATTTTATAAACCGATCGCTTTAAACTCAACTTCACTATGGAACTATCACCAATAGCCTTTCTCGGGATTTTCTTAAGCGGCCTCGCCCTCAACCTTACTCCCTGTGTGTATCCGATGTTTTCTGTAACTGTCGCTCTTTTTGGGGGCCGCAATGAAAAGCGCCTCCCAGTCGCATTCGGGAAAGCATTTCTTTATGTAGCCGGTATGGCTTCGATGTACAGCTTTCTTGGAGTTTTTGCGGCTGTAACGGGAAGTTTTTTTGGAGCTATAATCCAAAATCAATGGATACTTTTGGCAATCTCTCTTCTGATGTTTATCTTGGGACTCAGTATGTTTGGTCTTTATGAATTTCAAGTACCTTCTGCAGCATTAAATTGGATCGGGGGGAAACGAAGAGCGGGGAACATCGGAATTTTTCTTTCTGGACTTTTTGTCGGTATTTTTGCAGCACCTTGTATCGGGCCGCCTATCGTAGCGCTCCTTACCCTTGTAGGAGAATTAAGCAACCCCTTATCTGGATTTTTGGTATTTTTTGTTTTGGCACTTGGCCTTGGGCTTCCTTATCTTATTTTAGGTACGTTTTCGGGTTTGCTTACCAAACTTCCGAAATCAGGCGAATGGTTGGTGTGGATTAAGAAAATATTTGGCGTTGCGCTTCTAGGTCTTTCGCTTTTTTATCTTGTCCTTTCGCTTTACCCTGACTTTCTCCCACTTGTGATTCCCGCCACGTTTGTAACAGGTGGAGTTTATCTTGGTTTCTTAGATCAAACCGGAAATAAAACCTCAGTTTTTAAGATCATTAAGCGATTAGTAGGTATAACAGCTATTTTAGCGGCCGCATTATTTTTTCAATCTAAACCAACCGTGGGAGTTGTGTGGGAACCTTATACACTTGAAAAAATCAGTTCGGCAAAACAAGCGGGAAAACCGGTTGTGATTGATTTCTACGCTGATTGGTGTATTCCTTGTCATGAACTTGAGCGCTATACCTATTCAAATCCTCAGGTAATCCAGGCGCTTGAACCATTTGTGCGGCTCAAAGTGGATGCAACCAATCCAAGCACACCCAAAACGATGGAACCTGTGGAGCGTTTTGAAGTATTAGGAGTTCCCACCGTTTTGTTTCTTGATCCAAAAGGCAGGGAAGTTCCCAAAGCACGGATTACGGGATATGCTTCGGCAGCGGAATTCTTGAAAACCATTGAACTTGTTCAGAAAACATTTAAACATGAATCTTCTAAATGAAATTGCAGATCTAGTCAAGAAAGCAATCCCCGACGCTCAAGTTCAAGTTGAGGACATGACGGGTACGGGGGACCATTTCCAAATTTCCGTAGTCTCGTCTGCTTTTAAAGGAAAGACACTGATCGACCAGCATCGATTGGTTCAGGAATCTCTTCAGATGGCATTTGAAGACGGGCGAATTCACGCCGTTCAGATTAAAACCCAGACACCGGATCGAGAAGTCAAAAAGCATTCACAAAAAGACGATTTTCACATAATCGAATAATGTTATCAAAAGGGGGAAGTTATGTCTCAGGATGTATTGGAACAAATTAAATCGGATATTAAATCCAATAAAATTTTGATTTATATGAAAGGAACGCCACAATCTCCGCAGTGCGGATTCTCATCTGCAACGGTCCAGCTCTTTAAGAGCTTTGGAGTTCCGTTTGCAACACGTGACATCATTGCCAATCCGGAACTGAGGCAGAAGCTCCCCGAATTTTCTAACTGGCCTACTTTCCCTCAGGTATTTATCAATGGCAAGCTGATTGGGGGCTGTGACATCGTTCATGAAATGCATGAACACGGAGAGCTGGAACCGCTGATTAAAGAGGCGTTGAGTTCTTAAATTTTAGATGGGGCGTAACCCCTTGCATTATGAGGAAGAAGTAGAAGGTGGTTTTTTATCTTTGGAAAGAAAATTAACGCGAGGTTCTTCGCCGCGTCTGAGGCGGCCTATGTTGGCTCGGTGGTTGTAGATTAGAAGTGCAACAAGCGCTAAAGTGATAAGAAAAATTTCGGGGAAAGACACCATATGTCGATGAAAAATGATCAGAAGAATTGGAAAAGTAGCAGCAGCAACAATTGAAGCTAGTGAAACATAACCCCAAATCAGAAAACAAGATCCCCAGATCAAAATCGCAAGAACCGTAGCAAAAGGAAAAATTCCAATCAAAGCACCCGCCGACGTTGCAATTCCTTTTCCTCCTTTTAGCCCAAGCCATGGAGTCCAAGTGTGGCCCGCAATTGCAGCCGCACCAAATAAAAATTGTTTTAGAGGAATACTTATTTCTGGAAAAGCATCTGAGGTGGGAGCCAGTAAAGCAGTGGCAATCAATCCCTTCAAGATATCAATAATGAGAACAAAACTTCCCCATTTTTTTCCCATGATCCGGAAAACATTGGTAGCGCCAACATTGCCACTTCCGTGTTCTCGGATATCAATTCCTTTGACATGTTCAGCGACAAGGTATCCTGTAGGGATGGAGCCAATCAGGTAAGCGACGATAATCCAAATAATGTTTTGTACAAATTCCATAGATGTTTTAATATAGTTACTTTATTATGAAAAAGCAAGCAAAAGAGAAGGTAAAATGATTACCTCAATGGTGTTTTTCCCAACCAAGGAATTTTCATTAAAACCAGAAAGCTTTGGTCTGGCTGCAGACGATGTTTGGTGCGAGACAAAAGATGGCGTTCGAATCCACGGTTGGTTTCTCCAATCCAAAAATCCAACTCTATATCTTTTATTCTTTCATGGCAATGCCGACAATATTTCTATCCGCCTGCCTAAAGTAAAAGAATGGGTGAGTCGCGGCATCTCTGTTTTACTTGTCGATTATAGAGGTTACGGTAAGAGCGGAGGAGAAATCAAGCACGGAAACGATATTTGCATGGATGCTCAAGCTGCTTTAAAATGGCTTCTGGAAAAGAAAAATTCTAATCCTTCCGATATCATTCTTTATGGAGAATCAATTGGGGCTGTACCGGCTATCGAACTGGCAACAAAAGAAAAGTTCAAAGCTATCATTCTAGAGGCGCCGTTCACTTCCCTGAAGGAGCTTGCAAAACATCATTATGGTATGGCGCCTGACCTCTTGTTAAAGGATTTCCTTTTGGATAGTGAGTCTAAAATCTCTCAAATCAAAAGTCCGGTTTTTGTCCTACATGGGACAGATGATGAAGTTGTTCCATTTTCCATGGGAAAACGTTTATTCGAAAAAGCGCCAGAGCCAAAGCAATTTTTTGAAATTAAAGGAGCGCACCATAACGATATTTCCTTAGTAGGCGGAAAAGATTTTTTTGAGCGCCCATTTCAGTTTGCAGTCAACTCGTAGTTTAAGCTGTTTTTTAGTTCGCAGGCGTCTTTTTAAAGCCTTTCAATAATTTCAATTTTCTCTCCGAAGACAGCTTTCTAAAACAAATTAAATTTTCTTTTTGTAAGTTTTTTCTGTCTCGTCACTTCAAACGCACGCGATTCCATGTTATATTTTTAGAGGCGCAAGCCCTAAGGAGTTTTAACCCCAACCCATGGAGGACCGAAAAGTAGCAATTTTTATCGATGATGATTCTGATTTTTTAGAGCTAATTCCCGAAGTTATTTCCCACCCTCATTATGAGATTAGAACTTACCGAGCGGTCAATGGGTACCGAATCATTGATGAAATTATCAAAATCAGGCCGGACGTTCTTTTTATTGATTTCTTTCTCCCGCGCGCAAATGGCGGTCAGATTCTCCCCATTTTGAAAGCAGTCCAAACACTTACCCATCTTCCGATTTACTTCGTTACAGGGTATTCAGAGCCTGAGGTCCTTCCATTTTTGAAAGGCTTAGATTACGATGGGATTATCCTAAAAAGCAGCGCTTTAAGAGAAGCGGTCACACGTGTTTTGGACCAATTAGACCACCCTGTTTCAACTTAAGCCTGGTTGCAGCAGTCTCTTTTAAAAAACCGAAGGTTGATAAATTCAAATTGATTCTTAACGGTTTCCCTCCTAAACTATTACCTACCAATGAAATACCGTTGCAGCCACTGTAACCATATTTTTGAACTTCAAGACCGCGAATTTCACCGCTGTCCGAACTGCTTTTGGACAACCTCTTTAGTGCCTGTTGGCAGAGAGAGCGGACAGGTTTCAATCCCCAACGTGATTTCTCCGGTATCTCAGGAACCCAAGATCCAGAAGACCATTCCAAAAAAACCAATCATTGTTTTAGTTGCCGTTGGTTTGATTGGAGGGTTGATCTTTATCTTGTTTAAAACAGGAGTTTCAATTCCGAATTTTTCGATTCATCTTCCCAAATTTCCAACGTTATCTCACAAATTGGAAAGTTCTAAGTCCGAACTCGCGCAGGCTTCTCAGAAAAAGCAGCCTTCGAAAGCCGCAAGGTCTCTTCTTACGAGCGAAGAACACGCTCAATTGGTAGAATCTTTTAAGGTTACTATTCCGCGTAAGTTGAGTGAAGATGAAGAAGAAATTTTAAAGAAACAAGTTTCTTTACCGGCAAAACTTGCGGAGAAACCAAAGATTACGGTATGGAAAAAAGAAGATTTCGAAAAAATGATTGAATCTGAGCAGCAAAAGAGAAAAATTCTGCTCGGCTGGTTGTATGTACGCAGTCTCACGAAGACCTTCGAAAAATATTATCCTGCCGCAGTTCAAGTTTTTGATAAAGGTAACTATGCAGAGTCGCGCGGGCTTTTTATTCAATCGCTTTTGTTCCCAGTTTATCAAAATAATCCGAAGATTCACCGGGCGGTAGCTTTGGTGATGCTTAGGCCTTACATTAATGATGTGATCGGTAAGATTGCCATTCTCAATCAATATTTATTAACTCAAAATTTGTCGACGGAGGCTCATGGAATTTTCGAATCTTATCAAGCTTTGTTCCCGGTTTTGGAACTTCATGAATGGGATCACGCGCTCCAAATGATTGCAGGCCTTAAAACGCGAATTACCGCATTTCAAAATCGTCCTCAAGATGCCAAGACAGATTATCCGCCGGCTTTCGGCCAGATTGATACCGAACTTCAGGCTGCTATTCAAGCAGAAGCAGGGCCAAAACCGGAAGCCGCTGTAAATCTTAGAGCGCTTATCGTCGATCTTGATCTTAAGGAAAAAATAGCGCGCCAAAATACAGCCGAAGAGCTTTCGAAAATTCAAAAACAATATGAACAAGCCATTGAAATGCTCAAGCAAGGCAATTGGCAAGAGGCACGCGACGTTCTATTGGCAATTGAGTATCCTTCAGAATTAGTTGAAGAAGCGAGAAAAAAATTAGGACTGATTGAAAAGATGTTTGCCCTTGAAGAGGCAAAAACCAAGAAGAAATAAGCGTTTTAAACGAGGAGGAGTACTCTAATGGCAGAAAATGAAAAGCAATTAGGCACAACTGATACTGGGATTAAACCCAATGTTGCAGGTTTGCTCGCTTACGTTTTAGGTTTTATAACAGGTTTGATTTTTCTCCTGATCGAAAAAAATAATAAGTTCGTCCGTTTTCATGCGATGCAATCTATCGTTGTTTTCGGAATTATTTTTGTAACCCAGTGGATCCTTTCTCTGATTCCCGTCTTGGGAGTAATCGCAAGCGGTCTTTTGTCGATCTTAGGAGTTGTGCTTTGGGTTGTGTTGATGGTAAAGGCTTATCAGGGAGAACAATACAAACTTCCTTGGGCAGGAGAAATTGCTGAGAAAAATTCTTAAAAGTTTTATTACTTAAATTTCAAGTACTTGCCAGTTCCTCATTCATTAAGTTCCAAACTTTTTTCTTAAGCACATCATAATCTTCTTCAGAGTAATGAACAACTTCAATCGGAGGGAGCACTTTTACAGAGCCACTCACTTTCGTTGCTATCGTCGCGTTGCCTTTAGAGATGGCCTCACCAGTTCCGCGTAATACAATCGGAACGATTGGTTTCTTGGCAAGCAAGGCAAGTTTAAATGCCCCGTTCTTAAATTCACCCAACGATCCAGTTCGACTTCTAGTGCCTTCCGGAAAGAAAAGCACGGAAACATTTTTTTCAAGCCACCCCTGTGCCTCCCGA
>JGI1358J11329_10000547_pt1 | contig 33354 bp, 31 predicted proteins | sample Subgroupgradi54m_FD_11329 | JGI IMG/M metagenome (IMG submission 11329)
TTGCCGTCGAACTGCTTCATCAGTCGTTCCCCTTCTTCCCGGGTCATCCGGTCGTCCCGGATGTCGATGCAGGCCAAGTGGTTGGTCCGGCCCATGCCCCGCTTGATGAACCGCAGGTAATCCCGGACTCCCTGCAGGTAGCATTCCAGCTTCTCGTAGCCGAATTCCTTTGGAACTCCTTCCACTTCATCCGGCTGCCAGTCCAGCTCCCGTCGGATGATCTCCACCTGTTTTTTGACGTCCCACGGGATGTAAGTCCCCATGCAGATGGAGCGGTACCCCAGCGCCTTGAGCGTTTCTTTGGGCGGGTACCGGAATGGTTCCAGGTCCCGCTCGGTGATGTCGCCCCCGACCATCCCCAGCATGTCCTCTGCGGTGATGCCTAAGTTGATGTACCGGTTAAATCGCTTCTCATCCACCGGCTCCGGCTCATCGTATCGGAAATAGGCGTTGTATTCGGTGTTGGGCTGGCCCCAGATCACCAACGGGACTTGGAACTTGATCGCCATCTGCATCGGGAAAGAAAAGATCCCGGTATGGCAGTGCCAGCAGAAATCCCCTTTGCGCTTCAAGCTCTCCACCATCAGCCGGCGCACCACTTTCCACCCAGCCCGGAACTTCAGGAAATCCACCCCCATTTTCCGGATCGCCTTCTCGGTATTGGCCAGCACCGTCGGCCGGAAGAACCCGTGATCGAAGCAGACCACCAGTGGTTTGACGCCGTAATCCCTGACCATCGAATACAGCGTGTAGGTGCTGTCCTTGCCGCCGCTGAAAGGAATGATGCAGTCGTAGGCGTATTTGCCGCGATACTCATCCAGAATCTGGCGGAATTCTTTCTCCTTGGCAGCCCAATCCACTGCCTCTTTCTTATGCTCGATGTTCCGGCAGACGTTGCAGACCCCCTGCTCGTCAAAGACGATGGTGTCGTGGGTCTCGGCCAGAAGGCAGCGGACGCAGCGCCTCAAGCCGTCGAATGATTTTTGGATATTCATTTTAACGTCATCCTCGCGAAAGCGAGGATCGGCCTCCTTCAAGGATTCCCGCTTTCGCGGGAATGACGTGAGAATCACCGGCGATCAAATCCCAGCTCAAAGGGGTTCCCTTTTCGATGTCCCGCGCCGCCCGTTTTCCTAAGACAAACGGCAGATGCTTCGGAGCAAGCCCGTATCCCGGGCGGATGGAGCGTACATTCTGTGCCGTGAGAGTTTGGTCCGCTTGAACATCTTCCACCACAAAAAGGGATCGGCGAAAACAGCGGTTCTTGGCTTCTTCCGGAGAAATGGCCGGCATCGGTGAGCCGATGGCTTGCTGGACCGTCCGGATGCCTCGGACCATCGCCCGGAATTCGTCCGGTTCGAGGGAGAACCCGGCATCCGGACCGCCGTCGGCCCGGGAGAGGGTCAGATGTTTTTCGATGATGCAGGCCCCCAGGGCCGCTGCGGCCTGCGCCACTTCGATGCCGACCGTATGGTCGGAGAGTCCCACCGGAAGATGCAGCGCATCGGCCAGATGCGCCATGGCGGCGAGGTTCATGTCGCTTGGATCGGCCGGGTATTTGCTGGTGCATTTAAGAAGCGCAATCTGGGTCGCCACGGTTGTGCGGGCGGCCGCCACCGCTTCACTGATCTCCGCGAAAGTGGCCAGACCGGTGGAAAGGATCATCGGTTTACCTGTCTTGGCGATCCGCTGGATCAGCGGAATGTCCACGATCTCGAAGGAGGCCACCTTGTAAGCCGGCACTCCCAACCTCTCGAGGAATTCGACCGCGGTGTCATCGAAAGGAGAGGAAAAAAGATCGATCCCTGCTTCATCGGCCACGACCTTGAGTTTCGGCTGCCAGTCCCATGGGGTGTAGGCTTTTCCATACAGTTGGTAGAGGGTTTGTCCGTCCCATGCCGTCCCTTTATTGATCTTGAACTGTTCTTGAGGCGAATCCAACGTGAGCGTGTCCGGCGTGTAAGTCTGCAGCTTGATCGCATCGGCCCCGGAACGCTTGGCCTCCTGGACCAGCTTCACCGCCTTTTCAAAACTGCCGCCATGATTGCAGGACATCTCCGCCACGATGTAAGCCGGATGGCCGGCCCCGATCCGGCGGCCGTTGATTTGGATAAATAGCCCGTCATCCTCGCGGAAGGGAGGATCAGATTCCCGCTTTCGCGAGAATGACAGTGGTGGCTTATTTTCTGTTTGGCTCATGGTTTTCGGAAGACCGGCTGAACCACCGGTCCCTCCAGCGCCTCTGCCAGTCGTTTTTCCTGCAGGACTTTGGCCAGTAGTTCCAACACGGTCCGATAGATCCGGAGCGCCTGGTCAATCGTCACTTCGGTGTGGGCCAGACAGAGGTTGTGCGCTCCTGTGAACAGGTATCCGCGCTTGATGCATTCCTGCTGCATGAACGTCTTCATCGCCAGACCCTCTTTCTCCGAAGAAAAGTGGATGCCGGTCCGAGGCGGTAGGCCAATGCAGCGAGTCAGCTCTTTAAGACCGTAGGCTTCGGTGAGGAGGTTGTAGCCATCCTTCAACCGTTCTCCCCGCTCCCAGAGAGTTTCCACTGCTCCGGGCTGCTTCAAACGCTCAAGAGTCACCTTGGCGGCGGCCAACGACGCGGTCTCCCCGGCGAAAGTAAAGGAAAAGAAGATCTCATCGAACAGTTCCATGATTTTCCGGGACCCGACAATGGCCGACACCGGCATCCCGTTGGCCATCCCTTTCCCAAAACAGGCCAGATCCGGCGTGACGTTGAACAGCTTTTGAGCGCCGCCGGTTCCCAGCCGGAAGCCGGTGACCATCTCATCGAACACCAGAACCGCTCCATGTCGACGGGCCAGATCCCGAACCCCTTCTAAGAATCCAGCGGCCGGTTCTACCAGGCCGACGGGTTCCATGATGACCGCCGCAATTTGGCCGGGATGCGCTTGAAAGAGAGACTCCAATGAATTCAGATCGTTGTATCGAAAGACCTTGGTCAGATCAGCCACTGCTTTCGGAACCCCCTTATTCCGGGTGGTGGTGCCGACGTACCAATCCTGCCAACCATGATAACCACAGCAGGCGACCATTTCCCGTCCGGTCAAGGCGCGGGCCACCCGTACCGCGGCGGAGGTGACATCGGATCCGTTCTTTCCGAATCGGACCATCTCGGCGCATGGGATCATCTCTTTCAGAAGTTGGGATACTTCCAATTCAAGCGGATGGCTGAGGGTGAAGACTGTTCCCTGCCTGGCTTGCGCAGCGATCGCCTCGGCAACCTGCGGGTCGCCGTAGCCCAGCGTGACAGCTCCCAGCGCCATGGAAAAATCCAGGTACTCGTTGCCGTCCACATCCCAGACCCGGCAGCCTGCTCCCTTTTCAATATAAACCGGTGAAACTCCCTGCACGAATTGCGACGGCCCCTTGCTGAAAGTCTGCGAGCAGGATGGGATCAGTTTTTCGGCCTGACGCCTGAGCTCTTGAGATCGCTGGAGCGACCCCTTTTTAGGAGCAATCGGCGGCTTCTCCAACAGCGATTTGCAGAGATCCATTATGGAAGAGATATCAAGCGCCATGGCCGTTGCTATTTTTCGTCTGTTTTTTGGCGGTGTAGTCGGTTCGAAGGATCCCCATCACCGCCTTGTCGCGAAACTGCCCGTCCCGGAACAGTTGTTCTTTGAGGATGCCTTCAATAACAAATCCCAATTTTTGATAAACCCGGACTGCCGGTGTGTGATCGGCGTAGACCCCTAAGGTGATTTTGTGCAGGTTCAGCCGCTTGAATCCGTATTCCACAATGAGCGCGATCGCCTCCGAGCCGTACCCTTTGCCCCAAAATTTTTTGTCCCCGATCATGATCCCGACGTCTCCCCGCCGGTGAATCGGATGAATCGGTCCCAATTTGATGTTCCCGACATGGGTACCGGTTTTCTTATCCAGAATCGCCAGCATGACGTTTTCCGGGTGCCGGGCCACCGATTCCAGGTAATGCCGGAGGGTGGCGCGGGTCGTTGGGAAAGAGCCGGTTTCCAGGAACCGGGTCACCTCGTAATCGTTGAGCCAGTCAAAGTACGGACCCTTTAAGTCGGGCATCTCCATCGGCCTCAAGTAAATTCGCCGGCCGACGAGGAATGTGTGTCGCACATTCTTTGAAACGATTTCCGTAGCCATGCTATCCTTTCGCTGTGAAGTGATTTAATTTGGCGGTTTTTTGTTTGGCGGCGAGCGCTACTCGAAGAACCTCGGTAGCCGTCTCGGCATCCACGAGCGGTTTTTCTTTTCCTAAAATGCAGTCAAGAAAGTGTTGCATTTCCTTTAGATACATCTCGTTTGGATTGTAAGAATCATTGCGGAAAATCTCTCGGGGTATTCCATCCGAGCCGACATAACTCACAAAAACTTCTTCGGGATTTTTCCCTCTACTTGCCCAGTAAAGAAATGCGTCGCCGGGGCTGATGACTTCACAACCACGGCTCTTGATGTGGCGCAGATAATCTAAGCGAACCTCACCGGTGGCTCCTGACTCAAAATCGAGCATGATGAGGGAATAGTCCTCGGTTTCGATCTCCAAGTCGCTGGTGTGCTTGGCGAATGATCTTACTCCGATAATTTTGCCTGCGAACCACTGAAGGTAATCCAGTTCATGGATGCATTCCAAAATAATTCCCCCGCCCTGGTCCGATCTGGCGCTGTAGGTCTGCCGATAATCGGCTCCCGGCCGCCAATTGGGCAGGTAGTGGCTGAACCAGGCCCGGAAAAGCAGCGGGTTGCGAAGGCGTCTTTCTTCCAGCACCTGTTTGACCGCCGCCACTCCTGGATGGAACCGCATGTTGCAGCCCACCAGCACCATTGCGTTTCGTCGGTTGGCTTCCGCTGTAAGATGCTCGGCCTGTTCCAAAGTATCCGCGATCGGTTTCTCAATGAAAATATTTTTTACGGTTTGAAGCGCCTTCAAAGCGATAGCCGTGTGCAGATGAGTCGGTGTAGCAATGATCATCGCATCCGGTTTTTGAGCCAGCGCTTGATTCAACTCAGAGAAGCCTGGGATGCCGAGCGTTTTCGTCGCTTGCGCCAGCCTGTCCTGATCTGTTTCGCAGACGGATAACTCCCCGGCCTTCATCTGCGCCAGGTTCGTGAGATGTCTTTGTCCGATCGACCCGGCTCCTACCAGCAGGATTTTCACCGAACCTCCGCTTCTTTCCGTTCAAGAACTTCCAAGATCGCTTCGGCCATCAGCAGATGCCCGGGCTCATCGATGTCCACCGACCGTTCCCGCGGGATTTTGTGCCCCACCACTTTTTCTCCGTAGAGTGTTCGCTCCCGCCGGAATGCTTCCACCCTGGCGAAATAAAAGTAGCCGCTGTCTACCCAGACCTGTGGAAGCTTTTGGCTGGCCACCAGGTACTCCTTGCCGAAGAAGCTTTTCAAGAAACCGTTCTCCTCTTTCAGGGCCCAGAACGGGGGCTCCAGATAGGTGGTGACCGCCATGCTGTAATCGGCCTGCCGTTCTTGTAAAAGGGCGTATCCTTTTTGAAGATCTTCCGGTCTCGTAAACCCCGCCGTCGGCAGGATGAGGCAGAGAACCTCCGGAACTCGGCCGTTTTTCTCCAACCAGCGGATGAAATCCAGGCAGACGTCGGTCAGGGTCGCGGTGTCGGAAGCCAGTTGCGTGGAGCGGTCATGCACCTGGGCACCGTACTCTTTGGCGACGCTCGCTACCTCGGCATCATCCGTGGAGACCCACACCTCAGGGAAAAGGCCGGAGCCAGTGGCCGCTTCTATCGTACGGCCTAAAAGCGGTTTCCCCCTTAAGAGAGCAATATTCTTTCGAGGGAACCTTTTCGATCCGCCTCGGGCTGGGATGAGACATGCTAAGCGACTGGAGGACTTAGAGCTCATTTCAAAACTGCTCCGCGTACGTCATTCTGAGGCCGAAGACCGAAGAATCTCGCTTGACCAATGAGGTCCTTCGGCCCCTGCGGGGCCTCAGGATGACGGTTATGAAATGAGCTCTTAGACATGGTCCCAGCTCAAGGCTTCGTTTTCCTGGATNTCCCGTAGGGCCGGTTTGCCCAAGAAGTAATCCAAGAATTCCGGAGAAATCCCCGCCTCCGGCCGCATNCCTTCCANNAGNTCTTCNGTCANGANNGTTCCNTTNTTGATNGGNGNNNNGGNNACCAGNNGGCGGAACCATTTCTTTCGCTCCNCCTGATCGGTGCGGCTGGGGATCAGATCCTCGAGNCCGANGCCGGCTNGAACATCGCGGAGCAGTTTGACATGCGCCTTAAACTCTTTGGGTTCCAACGAAAGCACGTGATGGTGGCCCGGCAGATTCCGGCTTAGGGTGAGCCGTTTTTCCAGGACCGCCGCGCCGAGTGAAACCGCCATGATGTCCGGCGTAGGATCCCGGTCGCGCGAGGAGTAGCCGACGATCGATTGGAATGTCTTCTTCATGTACGGGATCGTCGCCATGTTGAGCTCCTGGTAATTGTCGGCATGGCAGCAATGGACCAGGACGCTCTGGTCGTTCCCTTCCTCCTGTAGGAGCTGCATCGCCTTCGCCACGTCAAGCGTCCTTACCGGGCCGGTGTCGATCAGCATCGGCTTGCCTAACCGGGCGATCCGGCGCCAGAGCGGAAAGTAGTTATAATCCCAGGAGCTGAGCTTGTAGGCCTCCAGCCCCAGCTTCTCGGCCCAGACGATCCCGGTGGGGGAATTAACGGTTGAGAAGAGGATCACGTTTTGCTTATCGGCGTACTGCTTAACCTCCACCCATTGCTCATAGCTGAATCGCAGCCGGTTGAGCATCTCGTACATGTTCTCGGAAACCGGCCCTTCCAGCGTTTGATAGCTGTAGGAGATTGTCTTGTCGCTCATGATCTCATCCGGGAACCAGAAGATCAGTTTGATCGCGTCTGCGCCGGACTCCTTGACCACATCAATCAGCTCTTTGGTGATTTTCATGTCGTAGTTGCAGGTGACGCCGCACTCGGCCATGATGAAAAGCGGGTGCCCTTCCCCAATCAGCCGATCTCCAATCCGAATCTCTTGGCGCATCAGCTCACCGGCTCCGGTTCCATCTGCACCAGGTAGTCGTTCACCGCCAAATACGGCAGGCGGCTGTCCAAGAAAGCCCGAATGGCGTCGTTCACCGTGCAGACGATCGGCTCCTCATGCATGTTGTAGCTGGTGTTGATCACGCTGGCCCGACCCGTGAGGCGATGGTACTCCTTCAGAATTCGATAGAATTGGGGATTATCCTCTTGAGAGACCACCTGCGGTCGCGCAGTTCCATCCACGTGCACGGCGGCTGGCGCCTCGGAGCGCATCCGGGACGTGCAGTCGAATGTCATGGTCATGTGCCGGGCCGACATTTTGCCTGATTGCAGGCCGACGTAGCGTTCTGGCGCATGCTCCGCTAGCGTGGCCGGAGCGAAGGGCATGAATTCGGATCGGTTCAGGCGATGGTTCAGCCAGTTGTTGATTCCAGGGTCGGTGGCCTCCACCAGAATGCTTCGATTGCCCAGGGCCCGGGGCCCGAATTCCACCCGTCCATAGAATCGGGCCACGATCTGCCCCTCCGCCAGAAGCTCGGCGATCTTCTCTTCCATTTTATTGGGCAGATGCTTAAAGGGCAGCCCGTTCTTTTTCAATTCGGTGACGATTTCCGTGTCGGTCGGCTCGGGTCCTAAATACAAACTTTTCAGCGGTTCCGGTTGTTTTCCGGTTTTCTGAACGTAAGCCAGCCAAGCCGCCCCAACCGAGAGGCCACCATCCCCCATGTTCGGAAAGATGAACAGCTCTTTGACATTGGGTAGTTCCGTGAGACGCTGGTTCAGCTTCACGTTCGCGAAGATCCCGCCGGCCACCGCCAGCCGGGAGCTGGCACCATTCTGGTCCGCAACGCAGGCGCAGACCACCTCCTCCAATGTTTTCTGCGCCGCCGCGGCGACGTCCTCCCGCGGGAACTGCTTCACAAATTCTTTCAAGGCCGGGTTCTCGAACCGCGGAACGTACAGCCCCTTCTCCAATCGCCCAATGAACCGTTTGAGCTCCGGGTCGTAATCCACCATCCCGCGAATCGCTGCGTAGGATTTCGGATTTTTCTCGTAAGCGGCAAGCCCTAAGACCTTTCCCTCATGCCGGTGCGGAAGGAAGCCAAGCGCTTTGGTGATGCTGCCGTAAAAGTAGCCCAGCGAATCGAACGTATAGGAACGCCGGAGAAAGGTGATTTTTCCATCGGAACCACGCCACAGCGTGGAAGATCCATCCTCTCCCCAGCCATCGGCGGTCAGGATCAGGCACTCCTCCCAGCCGGAGCCATAGTAAGCCGAGGCGGCATGCGCCTCGTGGTGGCCGAAGACCAGAACCGGCCTGCCCAATGCCCGGATCTGCTCGAGATACTGCGGTGTCCGGGTGCCCAGCACCATCCGCTCATGTTCCAGCCGGGATCGGATGTGCGCCGCCTGCGCTTCCCGTTGCTCCGGAGGAAGATCGGACTGAAGGATCTTCCTCTCTTTCTCTTGAAACGGTTTGGGATCCGGTTCCGATGGCGCCGCCCCGTGGGTGGCGATAAGATCTATTTCCTCCAGCCGGAGTCCAGCCAATCGCAATGTTTCTTGGATGGCGCCGTGCGGAATTCCATGCCACAGTTTGACCCGGTTCAGCCGCTCTTCGCTGATGGCCGAGACCAGCTTCCCGTCCTTGAGAACGGCCGCCGAGGCGTCCGAGAGAAATGCCACCCCGAGGATATTCATGAAGGTCCCCTTGCAAGCATCGGTTCACAGGATCGAAATGCCTGCAATCCTTCCAGAAGATTCGGGAGTGACCGACCCAAGAGTTGGGAGGCTTTTTCCACGCAGAGGGTGACATTTTTAGGTCGTGGCGCAGTCAGCGATCCGGAATCACTTATCGTCGGGATCACCAAGCTGGGTGAAAACCCAAAGGCGATGGCCAGCTCTCTGGCGAATTCATATTTGGAACAGCCCTGCGATCCGGCGACATGCAGGATGCCGGCGCAGTCCTTCTCTGCCAATTCAAGCAGTGCCTCCGCCAACAGGGGTGCCGGAATGGGTGAGAAGTGGAGGTCGGTAAATCCCGGAATTTCCTGCCTTTCTTTTAAATGGGAAAGAACCCACTCCGCCAGGTTCTTTTTCTTCGGGCTTTTGCTTGGGGTGGCATTCCACCCGTAAAAGGAAACGCGTGTTACCAGGGCATCCGGGCGACTTCGCAAGATGATCCTTTCCGCTTCGAATTTGCTCTTTCCATAAACGTGGATCGGCTGGGTGGGATCCTCTTCTGTATAGTTCCCTTTTTCGCCATCGAAGACCGACTCGGTCGAAATGAACAGAAATCGGCATCGGGATCTTCCCAAACTCCGGAGGAGGTTTCGAGTTCCTTCCACGTTGACCGCAAAAGCGGTTTCCGGATCTCGTTGGCATTGGTCCACATCGACCATCGCCGCGGCATGGATGACGAGGTCCGGTTCTGTTGTCCGAATGACCCGGCTGAGCACTTCCTGATCCAGCAGATCGACCGGATGGATTTCACAGGGAGCCGATGCTGGTTCGGGATGGCGCGCCAGCCCGGTAACTGTGTACCGTTCGATGGAGGCCTGAATCAACGCGTTTCCGAGGAGCCCTGTGGCCCCGGTGACCAGAAGCTTTGGGATTCTACTCATGGAATGCAAGTTCCTGGAGTTGTTGGGCCACCCGCTCCGCCCCCCGTCCGTCAACGAGCCGTCGGCCCTGGATTCCCATCTGGCGGCGTTTTTGGGAATCTCTGGATAAACCTTGCAGGACCTGCGCGAAGCGGCTGAGGAAAGAGCCGGATTCCGGCGATCCAACATTTTGAAGCGCTCCGGCCGCCTCGAGGCCTGCCAGGTTGATCTGTTGGTTTTCCGCCATCTGGATTCCCAGGGTGGGTGTGGCGGTGGCGGCCAGCTCATAAGTGGTTTGGCCGCCACCGCTGATTGCCAGGTCGGCGCGTAGCATCAGAGACCGAATTTCGTTTGGATTTTGATGGACCCTCACCCGATGGCGCCAGCTCGGGTCGAGCTTCGGTGAGGTTCCGAAAGGTCCTGTGACAACATCGACCGTGACCTCAGGGAGGACCTGGAAAATCGCCTCAAGGAGATGCGAAAGGAGAGCCCAACTTTCTCCTCCCCCGCCCATGAGGAGAATTGTTCGGATCTCTTCCGGCGGTTCCGTCCGTTGAGGGGATTGAGAGAATTCCGGCCTTAAAAGGATGTATTCGGGTCCAAGCAGGTAACGGGTTTCCGGCGCCCCACGGTAAGGAAGTTCCTTGGCGCCGGCGGAACCGTTGGTCACGATCTGAACCGGGAAAAAACGCTGGCAGGTGTCATCGATGCATAGCACCGACGCATGCCGACTTAAAAAAGAGAGCTGGTCGAATTGCGCCTGGGGATCATCCACCACGCAGACTGAGGGTAAAGAGGTTTCTTGAAGGAGCGCAATCGTTTTCTCGACGCTCTGCGGCGTGGGCTCTTGGCTTGTGGGAAATCCTGCCTGCTGCAGGATGTTGCATGCCTCTGGGTTGGCGGCGATGAACTGAATTCTTAAGGAACCACTTTGCAAGCAGGAGGCCAACGTCCAGCATCGCCGCACATGCCCAAATCCAATCTGCGGACTGCCGGCCACACGAATGAAGATGGAAGAGACCAGGGCGGTTTGCATGCAGGTGTGAATTAAGCTTCCACCAGACCGGCCATCGCCTGCAGCTCTTCCAGAGTGAGCCACCGGTCGTTGCTGTCGCTGGTGAACCGAAACCCATCCGGCAAGGGGCTGCCTTGGATCTGGTTCTCGGGACCGCCGAATCCATCGTAGGTGGATCGGATGATGAACATGTCCTCTACCTGAACGGCCTGCCTGGCCTCGTCTTCGGAGACTAGCACTTCATGTATTTTTTCTCCGGGCCGGATTCCAGTGATGCGGATTTTGCAGCCCGGCGCAATGGCCTTTACCAGGTCCATGATTCTCATGCTGGGAATCTTCGGGACGAAGATTTCCCCTCCATGCATCGTTCCCAGCGCTTTCAGAACAAATTCAACTCCCTGCCCCAGGGTTAACCAAAAACGGGTCATCCTTTCATCGGTCACGGTCACAGTGCCGTTGGAACGCTGGTTGACAAAAAGTGGAATCACACTTCCGCGGCTGCCGACGACGTTGCCGTACCGGGCGCAGCTAAAACGGGTTCCTTGTGCCGTGGAGTAGAAATTCCCCTGGACGAATAGCTTCTCGGCACAGAGTTTTGTGGCGCCGTACAGGTTGATTGGGTTAACCGCCTTGTCGCTGCTGACCGCCAGCACCTTCTGCACTCCGGAATCAATGGCGGCATCAATGACATTGGCGGCCCCCAGGATATTCGTCTTAACCGCCTCAAACGGGTTGTACTCGCAGGCAGGAACCTGCTTCATCGCTGCGGCGTGGATCACGATGTCCACCCCGCGCATGGCCCGATGAAGCCGATTGACATCTCGGACATCTCCAATGAAAAACCGCAGGCAAGGTGAGTCAAACTCCCGTGCCATCTCCAGTTGTTTGTATTCATCCCGACTGAAGATGATTAATTTCCGAGGTTTCCAGTTTTTTAGGACGGCCTCAGTGAACTTGCGTCCGAACGAACCTGTTCCCCCCGTGACAAGGATCACCTTGTCGGTTAAATTCAAGCTTCCTGCATTCATGGGTGGTTGGATGTCCTGCTTAGACAACGGTTTTTCTCCTTCTTCCTATGAGTGGGTGAGTTCCGGGATAACGGTACGAATGTTTGGCCCTTTTTGCTCAATCATGATGATTTTCTCAGCCGGAAGCTTAAGTTCTTTGAAACGGTTTTGAAAGCCGTTGAGTCCGTTGTTGAGCGATCCGATGATTGCCCAGTCAAAGGAAATGCTTTCTAGTTTGCGGGTGTTCTGGATCGGCAGTCCTAGAAAGGTTTCATCGGTCGCGCGGTCATCGAAAACACCGGTGAGATTCAGTCCGAGCTCCTTCATCGTGAGATAAGAAATCTCTGCGATTTCCCCTGGACCAAGAAAGACAATATTCTTCCCGCCGGAGGCGGCCACCTGCTCCAGTGTTTTCCGAAGTGCTTCCCGAACTCCACGGTACAAATGAAGGGAATATTCCAGGTATTCGTACGTCAAGCGGGTTTTTTCGGCGATTCCCTGCGGGGTCACGAGGTATTGAATTCGGTTCTTCTGAATATTGATGATCTTGATGTAGCCTTTCTTCACGCATCGGCGAATCATCAAATTGGTTAGCCCCAAGGCCACCCCCATTTTTTTGGCCAAGAAACGTTGGGTCGAAAATCTATTGGTGGAGAGTTCGTGGAGGACTTTGAGCTCCCGATAAGACTCGATGTTCATTCTATGAACATATAATGGAGCTTCTTGGGTGTCAAGGGAAATGGGGCACTCGGATATGAAACCGGTTCTAGTGTGGTTTTCTGGAAAAAAAGGAGTTAAAGGTGGCCAGAATAAAGTCAATCATCTCATCCGTCAGTCCGGGATAAACACCAATGAAGAAGGTGTCCCGCATGATCCGGTCGGATTCTGGCAGTTCCCTGTGTACCCTGGCTTGAATGTGTTGGTAGCCTGGCTGGCGCAGGACGTTTCCGCCGAAGACCCCGCGCGTTTCAATGTTGGCCTTCTCCAGGTGTTGGACCAACTGGTCTCGAGACAAGGTTCCACGAACCGTGATCGGAAATCCGAACCAGGAGGGATTGGAGCGAGGGTCTCTTGTGGGAAGAATCAGGTGATCCTGAAAATGGGACAGCCCCTGGTACAGGCGTTCAAAATTTCGTCGGCGGGCAGCGACGAAATTCTCGATCCGGTCGATCTGAGCGGTTCCAATAGCTGCCTGCATGTCAGTCGGTTTGAAGTTATAGCCGATGTTGGAGTAGATGTACTTATGGTCGTAGCCCTTGGGAAGCTCACCCAGTTCCCATCCAAACCGTTTCCCGCAGGTGTTGGATTCTCCAGGTGCGCACCAGCAGTCCCTACCCCAGTCCCGCACCGAGCGGGCGATCCGAGAGAAGGCCATTTTATTGATCACCACCCCGCCCCCTTCCCCCATGGTGATGTGGTGTGCCGGAAAAAAGCTTAAGGTGGCCATGTCGCCAAAGGTTCCTACCCACTTCTCTTTGAAGGTGGCGCCAAGCGCGTCGCAGCAGTCTTCGATGAGGTACAGGTTGTAGCGTTTTGCCAGATCCGTGATAACCTCCATGTCGCAGGGGATCCCCAGGGTGTGGGAGATCAAAATGGCGCGGGTTTTCTTGGAAACGGCCCCTTCAATCAGATTCGGATTGATGTTATAGGTTCCCACCTCTGCATCCACAAAGACCGGTATGAGACCGCCATGCACCAGAGGGGCAACTGTCGTCGGAAAGGCAACGGCCGAGGTGATGACCTCATCCCCCGGTCGTAACGGTTCTTTCATCTGTTTCGCGGTGAGGGTCATAATCGCCAGCAGGTTCGCTGTTGAACCGGAGTTGGCCAAAAGAAAGTCCTTGGCCCCAAAGAGGCGTTTCATCCGCTGCTCGAACAGCTCCCCATAAGGGCCGAGGGTGAGCCAGAAGTCCAAGGAGCTGTCCACCAGGTTGATCATCTCTTCGGGCCCGAAGACCCGGCCGGCATAAGGGACTTTGCTCTTAAAGGGGATGAATTTTTTCGGGCCATGAACCAGCCGGTAGTACGCTGCCACTTTTTCAAGGATCTCCTGTTTTAATTTCCCAGCCTCATCGGAAAGTGCCTGCGGCGAGTACTTGGTGTGGGTGTCGGCGCGCCACTGACGTCGGAAACGCTTGAGCGCTTCCGACAGATCCAGAGGTTCCGTTCCCAGGAGTTTTTCAAGGCGCTCGGTTTTTAGGCCGCGCTGCGCGGACCGCAGATTTCCAGGGACAAGCTCTTGGGCCGGCACGCCGATGATTCCGGATTTATCCAGCCCCATTGATTGGGCCAGCAGGCCGGCCAGTTCTGCCCGAGTGGCTCGGTCCTTGCCAGCGACATGAACGATTCCGCGCTCATCCATTTGGGCTAGCCGAACCGACACCTCTGCCAGATAATCGACGTAAGTCGGCGTTTCCCACAAATCATTGGCCACCCGCAGCGGAATGCCCGCCTGCAGATTCTCCCAGACCTGCATGGCCAAATCCTGGCTTCTGCGGTCCCATCCAAAAAGCAGAGAAGTCCGGACAATCAGATGATTTTTAGGGTGGAAGGTTTGAAGGGCCTCCTCGATTTTTTGAAGGGTTTGGCCCCACCGGTTCTCCGGATGAGGGGTTTCTTCCTCTCTGTAAGGACCTGAGGAACCGGGAAAAAGATGGTCGGAGGAGAAAAAGACAACCATCGGCTCCCAGGAGCGGCTGGCTTGGATCAGCGGCAGAAGATCTTCCATCTGAGAAAGAGATGCTTGGAGGTTTTCAGCGGCAATCCCTGTTGGATCTCGGGCTCCTGCAGTGAGAAAAAGAAGCCGCGGTTGCCACTGCTGGCACAGTTGGAAGAGCTGTGCCGGATTGTCCTTATCGCAGCAGGATCCGTTTTGAGGGGTGCCGCTTAAGGCATGCCGAGTGATCCACCCTTGTCTTTCAAGAACCTGGACCAGGGCATAACCCAGCAGCCCGTTGTCATCCACGACAAGGGCATCTACCAATCCTGCTCTTTTTTGTTGTTCGATTGGGCTCAACTTAACCAGGCCTTGAAGTCGGTGATGAATTGGTTGACCGCCTCGTCCGTTTTGGGATGGGTGGTCATCTGCGGAAAAAATTTCGGAGGCACGGTGACGATGTCCGCTCCGGCCCGCATAGCGTCGTTGACGTCGTGAATGTGCCGGATGCTTCCGATGATGATCTCGCAGGGATAGCTCCACTCCTTGAAGACCCGGTGAACCTGTTCCACGATGGAGAAGGCCTCGTAACCGGTGTCCCGGATCCGCCCTACAAAGAGGCTGACGTAATTGGCTCCTGCCAAGGCCGCCAGGATGGCCTGGTTGAAAGACATGCAACAGGTACAGTTGACTCGTATTCCTCGCTGGCGTAATTCCCGGATGACAGCCAGTTCATTCCATCCCACGGGAACTTTAATGTTCAAATTCTTGTAGTGGCCAAACTCTTTTACAAATTGATCCGCTTGGGCCACCATCTCTTTGGGGTCTGAGGTAAAAACCTCAACGCTGAGGGGAATGTCGTATTTATGTTTCTGGATCAGGTCGATGATCTTGCGAATGTGGGCCTTGAAATCCCCCTTCTTTTCCTTGGAAAGAATGGATGGGTTTGTGGTGATTCCCCGCGGAAATCCGCGGACGAGCGCTTCTTCGATCTCTTCAAGGTTGGCGGAATCAACGAATATTTTCACGGCGTTCCTCCCATAATCGGGCCATTAATAGAACAGCTTCATTCAAGCTTCCCACTGCATGATCTGCCTTCAACCCGGCGTTGTAGGACTGCTTTAACAGGATTGTTGTACAGTCGGCACGGTTCCCTGCCTCGATGTCCTTCCAACTATCGCCGATCATGAAAGAACGGGACAAATCAATCGCCCAGCGATCAGCCGCCTTCAAGAGCATTCCCGGCTCCGGTTTTCGACACCCACAGCCATCCTGGCTATGTGGGCAGATGAGCAGATCGTCAATTTCGATCTGCTGTTGCAGGAAAGCATGCATCTGTTCAAGTTCTTCCGGCGCCAGTTTCCCTCGTTGGAGATCAGGCTGGTTCGTCGCGACGATGACCAAGGCGCCCAGATGCTGGCGCATGGCTCGGACTGCCTCGGCTGTTCCTGGGATGAGCTGGAACTCTTTGAGATGACAAGGAGAGACATGAGTCCCCTCCCGTTCAATGACTTGATTCAACACCCCATCCCGATCCAAAAAAACAGCTCTTCGTTTTTTTTGATTCAGGGACTTCAGCCCGAGTATTTCTGGATCTTTTCGGCCAGGCAAAAGGTCACCAAGTGATGCAGTACCACGTGGAAAGACTCGACGTGTGGGGTTGTATCGTAAGGAACCACCACACATGCATCTGCCATTGTCTTCATGGCCCCGCCATCGAAGCCGCTGAACCCTAAGGCCACGCCGCCATTGTCCTTGGCAAACTGGAATGCCTTCAACAGATTCTGCGACCAGGCCCCTGCCTTATCACTGCCCGAACCGCCATGTACGCTGATGGCCAAGACCACATCCCCTTTTTGGAACAAGTTCTTCAATTGCTCCACGTAAATGTTGGCCCATCCCTCGTCATTGGTGAGTGCGGAGACCAATGGGATATTGTCCACCAAGCTCATGACCCGCATCCGCTTTCTTCCCGGGACAATTGTGCACTTGCTTAAGTCAGAAGCAAAATGAGAGGCGGTTCCCGCCGATCCCCCATTTCCTATGAGGAAAATAGTGTTGCCATCCTCCCAAGCCTTGAAGAGACATTCGACGACTCGGTCGATATCTTCTCGGGAAATGTGCTCGACAATCTCCAGGATCCCCTGGAAATATTTCTCGATGTAGCTGTGATTTTTAAGTTCAAGGCTGGTTTTCATCCGTTTCTCCCCCTTTGTTCTAGCGAAACATTATACCGATTTGAGGTCATTTTTTGTTGACTTGAGATGCTTCGTAGATTGTGCAGGCCGTTCGGATTGCCGCTAAACCATCCTCTCCAGTTCCCAAGAACGGGCCTCCTTTTAAGACGGCATTGACAAACTCATTCCATTCCAGCTCCCAAGAGCGATCGGGTCCCGGGAACAACTCCTCTTTCTCCTCCGGCGGTCCAGCGGCGGTTCGGCGGCGTGCCCAGATCAAGCGTTCCATCCCATAGGATCCGCCCAGGCCTTCTATGGTCAGAGATCCTTCGCGGCCATAAATCTCAAAGGAGAAGAGATTCTTCCATTGCGTCCAACTGGAATGAAGCGAGAAAACCTGCCCCTGCCTTGTGCGCAAAAGAGCAAAGGCGTTGTCCTCCAATGGCGCAATCGGCCAGAATCCGGTGCAGGTGAATCCCCGCACCTCTTCGAAATTGCCGAGAAACCAGCGTGCCAAGTCGATCAGATGGATTCCCTGGTCAAGAAGTTCACCTCCCCCGGCGGTTTCTGGCTTACAGCGCCATTCCTGTTCGTATCCAGGCCGGCCACCATGGCCGTATCGGCTTCGGATAAAAAGGAGTGTGCCAATAGCCCCTTCCGATGCAAGCTTCCAAGCCCGTTGGATGGCCGGATGATACCGATGATTGAAGCCGCCTTTGACAAGAACGCTGCGTTTCTTGGCGGCTTCAACGACGGCCTGAACCTCATCCGGGGTACGTCCCATCGGTTTTTCGATGAGAACATGCTTGCCTTTCTCAACGGCAGCCAGAGCAACCTGACTCAACAGGTGGTTCGGAGTGGCAACGATCACGATTTGAATGTCAGGATGGTAAGCCACCTCTTCCCATCGAGCGGTTGCCTCTCCGCCAAATTGATGTGTGATCGCCTGAGCTTTGGCCAGATCGATGTCCGCCACAGCTCTCAGCGTCGTTTCGGAGGTTCTGTGGATGATTTCAGCCCGACGCGCGCCAATCAATCCCGCTCCAACGATTCCAACGTTCATGAAAGTGTTTTGCCGGACAAATACGATTCCAGCTTGGACAATGACGCAGGAGTATCAATCCCGATGACTTTTCCGGAAAGAGGATAGGCATAAAGCGTCTTCCCTTTTGCCAGGATCGCGGGAAAGAGGTCTCTCCCAAAATCAGAGGGGGCATCGGGTGGAATGAATTGGAAAATGGCCGGTTCCAGAACATAAATACCTGCATTGACGAGCCGGCTCGCTGTTGTCCCTGGGGCAGGTTTTTCAAAAAAACGCTGGATCTGGCTTTGGGTGTTTTGTTCAACGACGCCGCTGGCGAAAGTTTCTGTCGCTTCAAAAACGGCAATGGTTCCTATGCCCTTCTTTTCCCGATGAAAGGCGATCATGTCCATCAAGTCGATCTCAACGTAATTGTCGCCATAATAGACCATAAAAGAATCCTGAAAACAGGATTCCAGTTTCTTTGCGGCCCCCGCCGTTCCCAGAAGTTCCGGCTCGTACGAGTAGCCTATGTGAATACCAAAACATGTGCCTTCCCCAAAATGCCTTCTGACTGCTTCCGGACAATGATGGAGATTAATGAACAACTCGCTGATTCCCGCATCACGCAGCTGCAGAACGATTCTCTCCAGCAGGGGCTTTCCGGCAACGCTCACCATCGGTTTTGGACGGTGGTCCGTCAAAGGTTGAAGTCGCTGACCCTTCCCGGCCGCTAACACGAGCGCTTTCATGTGTTCTTTGAAAGGCAATCGACCCGGCGCAAGGTGAATAAATCCGATCGGATAACTTCCTCCATGCGGCTCGGAAGATGTTCCCAATCGTCATGGATGGCGCTTATCAACCGGCCTGTCAAACCATTGGATGCCGGAGAAGCCAGGAAAACCGCCAGTGCGGCGGCCCGTTCAGGTGAGTTCCGTTGCGCTTTTACCTGTTGGGCTTCTTCAGCGGCACTGGAGCCGGCGCGGTCGTTCGCCTGAAGCACTTCCTCCGTCATGCGGGTGTACACGGCTCCCGGTGCAACGGCGTTGACCCGGATGTTGTACGGCTTGACCTCGTGTGCCAGGGTTTCAGTCAGACGGACCACCGCCGCTTTGGAAGCCCCGTAAGCGGAAAAGAAAGGGCGCGGTCGGGTTGCTCCTCCTCCGGAAAGGTTGATGATCGTTCCCTTCTTTCTCAAGATCATGCCGGGGAGCACTGCCCGACACATGAGGAAAGTCCCCATCAAATTGGTCTGGATCGTTCTTACCCACTCATCAACGGGAATCTCTGCCATTGGCCCGATGGGTCCTTGGATACCGGCGCTGTTGACGAGAATATCAATCTTTGTAAAATGGGAGAGGGTCTGATTGACCGCCGATTGGACGGACTCCGGATCACAGACATCTGTGGGGAAGCATACGGCTTGACAGCCGATCTGTTGAATGTGATGGGCGACTTCTTGAAGTGAAGTTTTGGTGCGGGACAAAAGGGCCAGGTTCATCCCCGCCTGGGCCAGAGCGATGGCGATCGATCGGCCGACTCCGCTTCCGGCTCCGGTCACCACGGCGACATTCCCTTCCAACGGTTTCATGGGTGTTCCACCCGATAATTCAAGAAATTCGAGATGACTTTCGTCCCCTCAAAGTCGAAGCGGTAACGCATTTCGCGTAGGCCGCACTGCTTCATCGCCTTGCGGAGTTTTGAAGCCCCGTCCTCACAATAAAAAACAAAAAATCCACCTCCACCGGCCCCTGTGATCTTCCCCCCCAGAGCTCCATTTTGTTTGGCAACGGCATAGATCTCATCAATTCGGGAGCTGGAAACCTTGTTGGAGAGTCTTTTTTTCAGTTGCCAATGCTGGTCTATGAGGAGTCCGAACTGCGTCAGGTTCCCCTGTTCGATGGCCGCCCGGATCTGATAGCCGATCTCCTTGATCTTGAGGAGGCTTTCCACCACGACGGTATTTCCTTGTTCGGTCGCCTTGCTTTGTCCGGCAAGAATGTCGAGGCTGTTTCTGGACACGCCGGTATAAAAAATCAGGAGATTTTTTTCCAGGTCATCCAGGATGTTCCGGGAGACTTTCACGTTCCGAACAGCCACCTGTCCATCCGTCCCGATCTCCAGGGCGGTGACGCCTCCGTAAACGGCCAGATACTGGTCCTGTTTCCCGATCGGTTTCTTTAAGATCTCCAGTTCGATTCGGCAGGCCTCCTCGGCCAATTCATGGAATGGAACAAACTCTCTCTTCAAGGTGTGGAGTGCATTTAAGAGAGCCACCAGGTAGCAGCTTGAGGAGCCGAGTCCCGTTCCTGCGGGGACATCCGCCATTGAAGCCACCTCAATGGCGTTGGAAATCCCTAAGGCGCGAAATGCCTCCCGCGCCAGTTCATGTTTTACCCGATCCGTGGATTCGACGACTTCGCTCTCTGAATATTTCATGCGCACCAGGTCATCGACAATGGGTTGGTTGACGCAAATGTACATGTATTTATCGATCCCGGCGCTGAAGATGAAGCCGCCGTGATTTCGGTAGAAAGAAGGCAGGTCGGTTCCTCCGCCCCCTAATGGAATCCGAAACGGAGCCCGGGTAATGATCATTGCGGTTTCTTGGATAAAGCGGGGTCTGAAAGAACCCGCTGTTGGATGTAGGCAATGCTTTTATCAAGTCCCTGCTCAATGGTGGTCTTTGGTTTCCAGCCCAACGCTTTTTCCCTGGAAATGTCGGCGAGGGTGACCTGCGCTTCGCCTGGAAGGTCCTCCTTAAAGAGAGGAGGAACCCCTGTGTGAAGGCGTTTCTCGATCAGCTCATAGATCTCTTTGATGGAATGGTTCACGCCGCTTCCGACATTGTAGGTCTGTCCATTGGTTTGATCGTTCCGCATGGCCAGCAGGTGGAAGTCATTGACGTCATCCACGTAGATAAAATCCCGCCTTTTCTCCCCCGTTCCGTAGATGACCGGCGGTTGGCCTTGAAGGAGCTTGATGATAAAAGCGCTCATGACCGGAGGAATAATCCGGCGCCAATCTTGTGCCGGCCCATAGACGTTGAAGTACCGCAGAAGGGTGATGTTCATTCCGAACATCTGCCGGAAGCTTTCACAAAAAAGGGCTCCTCCCCGTTTGCTGACCGCGTACGGTCCCACCGGCGCGATCCGGTCCACCCTGCACGGGAATTCCTGGATTCCTTCGTATTCGGCGGAGGTGTCTGCATAGATGAATTTCCGAACGCCTACTTTGCGTGCATGCTCCAGGATGTTGACGGTTCCTTTGACGTTGATGTCGCTGGTTTCAAGGGGATTCTGCAGACAGTCGTAAAGGCAGTTCTTCGCCGCCAGATGGAAAACGGTATCCGCCCCTTGAAAGAGGCCGGACAGATCCGCATCTCGAATGTCCCGCACGTGAAGCTGCACGCGGGGATCCACGTTTTCTTTTGTCCCGGCCGAGAGGTTGTCCATACCGACGACTGTATAGCCCTCTTCCAGCAGCCGTTGTGCCAGGTTGCTGCCGATAAATCCTGCAACCCCCGTGACCAGAATCTTAGTGGTTGGCATGGTCGGAATACGGCCAATAGCCCTTACCGCACGTTTCGCGCAATTCGAAAAAGCTCTTTGAAATTCCGGATGGACCCGCTGATCGGTTTAAAACGGGAATCCGGATCATTAGACCACCGGACTGGAAATTCCTGAATGTGGTAACCCCGTTTTTTTGCCAAGGAAAGAATTTCAATATCAAACATAAAACCTTCGATTTGCTGCGCAGAAAACAGGTCTTGAGCAACTGCCTGCCTAAAAAGTTTAAAACCACATTGTGTATCCCAGATATTTCGTATGCCTAGTCCGTACCGAACAATAAGATTGAAGATCTTGGACCCAATTTGCCGATGGAAAGGTTGCTGAACCAGAATACGGGAACCTGTCAGGGCGCGCGAGCCGATGGCGATGTCACTGCCATTTTTTAGCAAGGCCAAGCCGTTTTCTACCTCTTCGTAAGGGACGCAGCTTCCGGCATCGGAAAACAGAATGAATTTCCCCCGTGCGTGAAGCACGCCGGTTTTGACCGCATGACCCTTGCCCCGGTTGGTTGGGTAGGAGATAAGCTCAACAAAAGGTTTTTTGCCCTGAAATTCTCGGACCTGTTTGGCGGTATCATCGGTGCTGCCATCATCCACGACGATGATTTCATAGGGGTATCCCTGCCTATCAAAATACCGGCATGCCTTCTCAAGATCGGCGGAAATCTTTTGTCCCTCGTTGTAGGCAGGGTTCACAATGGAAAGATGGAGTGACATCCTTTAAGAAGTCGTATGGCGGACTCGAATCAAGAGCACCGGCTCTGAAAGTCCATCCGCGATCCGTTCCGCCGGCCCCATGATCTGCCCAAACCAGTTGTAGTCGCCGGATGTACTGTTCAGTATATTGGAGACTTCCCATTCCCGCATCACGATCAGATCGGCCTGCCGGCCATTCCGAGGCATGGCCACACTTTTGTTCCGAAGGTCGAGTTCCCGTTCCTGTGGATAGAGCTGATCAAGATGACGATCAAAGAGGTAATCGGCGGTGGCACTCCCCCATCGCAGGGCATAAGCCGGCCGCTGAAGGTTGCCGATCAGAATCAATGGTTTCCTTCCCAGTTCATGGGAGATATCCTCCAGCTTGGCATCAATGGCCTTCCTTTGAGTATAGCCGGCTTGGACGCTTTGTTGATGAGACGCCATATCCCGTGACATCTGATGAAAAGAGAGCACAATGACGATAAGAGAGAACACCTTGAGAATTCGCCTATTTCCTGTTGGAAGCATCGAGTGGTAATGGGCAAGCCAGGCCAAGCCGCAGGTTGTTGCTGCGACGGCAGGTAGCAGATAGCGGAGGGATACACCGACTTCTTCGGTGGTCCGAAAGTTCCCTTGAGAAAGCGCCAAGAGGGTGTTCAGAACGGAGAAGGCCACGAGGGCGAATCCGAGGCCAATGTTCTCTGGGGAAAGGAGCCGCTTCTCTCTGGGCTGGCGGATGGTTCGAAGAAGGAGCAGGAAGATGAGCGCCCAGGTCAAAAAGGCCACGACGCACCAGACCGGGGCCCGCTGGATCAAAGCCGGGATGTTGTCTTTCAGAGGTCCCTGCCAAGAAGAAATCTCCCTGACGCTTGAAGCATAGAGGCGGCCTATGGCATAGCGGGAAACAAACCGGTCCAAAATCAAGAGGGTACCGGACAGCCATCCGCACAAAACGCCGCTGAGGTATTTGAGATTTACTATCGCCACAGAGAACCCTTTACCCGGTATATTCCGCCACTGCGTTCCTGAGAAACACAGGTCAACGGCAGTTGCCAGAAGGCAGATTGTGAGGAACGCAAAGAGGCCGGCACGGAGAGCACGAATGGTGTAAAAATGCCCCTGCGACTGCAATCGGGCCATAAAAACAATGGCGCCGACCGATAAAATGACCCCCCAGAGGGAAAGCAATTGGGCGCCTAAGCGGCTCCCAACAGAGAGAGGGGTCGGATCGGTTTCCTTCGTGAGAAGAGCTGTTGCTGTTAGTCCGATGAAACCGGCCAGAATGAACGGGAAGAAGATCAAATGAACGGCGCAGGAGAGACCGACGGCGTAGCCCGCCAAAGCAATCTTGAAGGGATTCCATCGCTGGGAATCCTTTAAGGCGATTTGCAGGATCCCAAGCATCAGGAACATAAGCGGCAAATGGAAAAGATAAGAGCCCCATTGCGTCAGGTAAAGTGAGGCAGAGGGATGGAGAAAGTAAGAGAGAAGGACGGCAACGCCCATCCAGACTGGTGCTTGTGGCATGAGCACAAACAGGATGCCGGCAAACGCCCCCAGCGTTGTCAGTAGGCCAATGAGGTATCCGTAAGCGAGGAAGGTTTGAATGGTTTCCGGACGGGAATGCAGGAACCCTGCTAACAGCGCTCCTGCGAAAAACAAAGGGGTTCCGGGATGCAAGGCTGTAGGAGGCCGATGCCCTCCCAGGATGGCCAACGAGTTAAAGAAATAATTCACTTCCCCGTCGCCGGCGTTCATAATCCAATAGGGGCGCGGCATCAAGATAATCTTGTAGAGCCACAGTAGAACAACGATGGTTGCGACGATGCCGAATGCGATAAGCGGTGACTTCTTCACGGTTTAGTGCTTGGTGTTGGCCTGACGGATGAGGCGAAAGTCCGGCTCAGAGGCATCTTGTTCTGCCATTTTGAAGAATTCCTCGTACCAGGCGATGGTTTCCAAGAGGCCTTCATCGAAACGGAACATCGGTTTCCATCCCAGACGTTCTCTGGCTTTAGCGGCGTTGAGGTATTGATGCGGAATTTCATGGGAGGCCTTGTTTTGGATGACGGGGTGAAGGTCTGTCCTCTCCATAAGGGCGAGTATCTTATCAACGACTTGTACGACACTCGCAGGCTGTTCATTGCTGAAGTTGAATGCTTCACCCTGCAAAGATCGATCGGTGGACATTTGCTGGGCCAGTCGAATGTAGGCCTCCGCCGCATCTTTAACGTAGAAGTAGTCACGGGTTAAGGAGCCGTCACTGCGGATAACCGGTCGCTCCCCTCGAATGACCGATCGGATCGTACCTGGAATGATCCGGTTCCAGTTGAGGTCACCGCCCCCGTAAAGGTTTCCACAGCGCGAGATGGCTACTGCCAGCCCATAGGTCTTGGCATAGGCCTGAGCAATCAGATCGGCGCAGGATTTGCTCACATCGTAGGGGTGCCTGCCCTGCAGTGGAACCTCCTCTCGGTACGGCAACTCAGCATGCTCCCCATAGGCCTTATCGGAAGAGGCGATGATGATCTGTTGAACGCAGGGAGACCGGCGGCAGGCCTCCAACAGCGCCCAGGTGCCACGGATGTTGCTTTCAAACGTAGAGGTTGGATTTCGATTGGCGATGGAAACAATGGTTTGGGCGGCCAAGTGGAAAACGATGTTCACCTCGTATTCACCGAGGACCCGCTCAAGCAGATCCTGATCTGCAACATCTCCACGAACCGCTCGGACATGCTCGATCTGACCGGAGCGATACAGCTCCGATTGGGGAACCCAATCGCGAACGAGTACAACGACATCCGCTTGCACTGCTCGAAGCGCTTGAATGAGCCACCCACCCAGCAATCCCGTCCCGCCGGTGACCAGGACAGGACGGTCTTGCCAGAACGATCTGTTATTTTCAAAGTCTGTCGTCATCGCCAGAGCTTCCAGGGGGCTTTCTCAGTGGACCACAGTTCGTTGAGCATTTTGAACTCCCGATAGGTATCCATCGGTTGCCAGAATCCTTGGTGCCGGTAGACCCTCAGCTCCCCTTCCCGCGCTAAACGTTGCAGAGGTTCTCCCTCAAGGACGAGATCCTCCCGTTCCTCCAGGAACCGATGGAGGAATTCTTTTTTGAAAACAAAAAACCCCCCATTGATCACACCTTCAGTGTTCTGAGGTTTCTCATTGAACTGAAGAACCTTTCCATTGGTCTCCACCTGCAGTTCCCCGAAACGTCCCGGTGGGCGGACACCGGTGACCGTGCCGATCTTTCCGTGGGCATAGTGAAATTTCAGAAGCGATGTGATGTCAATATCGCCTAAACCATCCCCGTAAGTCAGGCAAAAGGTATCTGCTTGAACATACCGGCCTGCCCGATACACCCGCGCACCCGTTTGCGTCGCCTGGCCGGTCTCTACCAGCGTCACTCGCCAATTTTCCTCTGAGTCGTTGCGGTTATGGTACTGAATCTGATTCGAGTTGCCCGGGTGGATCGTAAAATCGGTCTGATAGGCTTGGTAGTTCAGGAAGAAATCTTTAATGAGATGGCCCTTATACCCTAAGCAGAGAATGAACTCCTGAAAGCCGTGTGTGGCATACAACTTCATAATGTGCCACAGAATTGGGCGGCCGCCTATTTCCAGCATCGGCTTTGGCCGGAATTCGGTTTCTTCATGGAGCCGACTGCCCAATCCGCCGCATAATATCATCACAGGGGGTTTATTCATTGGGTGACTTTACATTATATCAAAAGTACTGCTTTGCATTGCAGGGATGATTGCCCACATTCTCTGAATAAAATGGGCCACCATCGCTTCCTGCCCGAAACGCTGGGCGGTATTCTGCCCTTCGCGAGAGAGCTGTTGACGTAACAGGTGATTTTGGCACAGCTGCCACAAGGAATCAGCCAATTCTTGAGGCGACCGGGTTGGAACCACCAGCGCATTCGATTCCTCGATGACATACTCCGAGATACCCCCGCAGGCAGTCGTGAGCAGAGCGCAGCCGCAGGCCATGGCTTCCAGCCCCGGCAGCGGAAATCCTTCCATGCGAGAGGAAAGAATGAAAATGTCGCATCGCCTGTAGAAGTCGGCCATTGCCTGTGGCGACTGAGCGCAGACGGCTTCGGCGGAAACCCCGCGTGGTAAGGAGACTTCCCCGGGGATAGGTGAAGCAACAAGCACTCGAATTCCGCGCAGATCGGGGAGTTTCTCCAGTGCCCGCAGAAAATCCCCGTAACCTTTGGTTTCTCCTTGACGGCCAATCGTTCCGATGACGATGGTGTCGCGCTTTGTCTCCTGCCTGCCCTGGGGAGAAAAAGTTTGCAGATCCAACGCCGGAGGATGTATCACCTGCGCATCCGTCCTGCCAATCTGGTTTTTTACCCAATTCGATACGCAGAAAACCGGAATCGGCAGTGAGTAGCTCAGGCGGGCCATGACGTAGCGGGTGAATCGGCTGATCGGTCCGGCATCTGCCAGCAGTCCGTGGCTTCCGGCCTCGTACCCTTGGATGTACCAGAAAATCTTCGTTTTTGTCCTTCGAAGGAAACGGCAGAAAAAAGCGCAGTAGGCGGTCAGATAATAATTGGCCAGACAGAGGTCAGCATCCCATGCGGCGTTCCAAGAGAGTTTCAGGTAATAAAGCGTTTTGTGAAACCACTGCGGCGACCGGGAGGGACCAGTCGAAAGAACCAAGACCCGGATGCCGGAATCCAATGGGAACGGAGAATGTGCGGCATAGTCGGGGACGATAAAGGTCACCCGCCACCCATCAGATGCCATGGCGTTGGCGATCAAAACTAAGACCTTGACACCGCCCGACAGATGAAGACTTCCCAGTGGAATCACTACGCGGGGGCTCATTTTTTCTGAGCAGAATCCCCGTTGATCACGGAGGACATCTTTGCTTGAAACTGCCGGGCGATTCGGTTGCCCTCAAAAAGGCGAGCTGCTTTCAGGGCATTCCGGCAGCGACGTTGGCGAGTGTCCGTATTCTCTTGAATTTCTTGTAGGGTTCTTTGGATCGCTTCTTCCGAAGGGGTGCTGACCACCCAGCCGCAATCATGCTTTTTAAAGAAGCGGGCGACGAAGTAATGGTCGGGACAGTGAATCAGGATCGGCTTTCCCTGAGCGAGATATTCCGGCAGTTTGGTGGAGAAGATGGTAGCCAGCTCATCAGGCCCAAGCCAGGATTCTTCCGGCCAGGAAAGGCAGGAAACAAAAATGTCCTGCGTTTGCATGAATTGGATCAGTTCTGCTCGGTTGACGATGAAACCGGAGTGGACATGGGGTCCGGCAATTCCCTGCTGCTGCAGTGCCTGGGGGTTATTGCCACCGGAGAGGGTCAGGCGGACATTCGGCATCCGGGAAATAGCTCGGGTGATCCGAGCGAGGGAAACGCTGTTGGCGATGTAAACGGCGCCGCTGAAGAAAAGCCGCAGCCCCTCCGATGAAAAAGTATGCGCAGGGGGCTCTTCCGGAATCGATTCGTTGTAGGCATGCACCAACGGTTCAGAACGAACGCGATAAGTCCGCTGAAGATATTCCGACATCGCCTCGCTCATTGTCCACAGAGGATAAGCCGATTGAAAAATTCGTGGTTGAATCCAACGTGCCAATGTCCCCAGATACCCGCCGTAATGGGCGTCCACGATAAAGTCATGCAGGTATACGGACAAAGGGAGTCCGGTCATTTTGTGAACCCAGTAGGCGGTGGTCAGGTATTGAATATCCGGGAATACGGCGCAAATGGCCTTGCATTGGGATTGTTTCACGAGAGTGAAAATTCGCTTGGCAGCCACCGGGATTTGGGCGGTGTTCCAGAGTTGGTGTCCCCGCGTATGGAACCGCCACTCCGATGAGGTGTACTGAATCTGCGCTCCGGCCAGTGGTGCGCTTCGGGCTTCATCTGGAACCGGACGGGTGGTCACAACAAGATAATCTGCCGGATCAAACCACCCCAGCAGGTTGGATAAGGTGACAGAACTGCCGCCGGGGCGAGGAGAGAACCATCTGCTGATGACCAGGAGTCGACCCGGCAACGAAAGGCGTTCTGCCGTTCGTTCCATCATGGGGTGGAAAGAAGGTTCCGGTAGAGCTGTTCGAACCGGTGGGCTTGAAGTTCCAAGGTGTATTCCTGTTCGATGAGACGCCGGCATTGGACTCCCAGCCTTGACCGCAGTTCATCGTTCTCAAGCAGCAGGCGGATGCCTCGGGCCAAATCTTGAGCGTCATCCGGTTGGGCCGTGTAGCCGGTTTCCAGATGTCGGACTGCTTCTGGGACTCCGCCCACTGCAAAGGAGACGGCAGGTGTTCCGCAGGCCATGCTTTCCAAGATTCCATTGGGAAGATTATCAGCCAATGTGGGCAGGACAAACAGATCCGCCGCCGAATAAATTGCCGCCAGCATTCGATCATCGTTGGTCTGCTCAGTCCCATGCACCTGGAACGGCCCGGCCATCTGCCATCGGCTGGCTCCTTCCCCGGCCACCAACAGGGTGAGTTCTTCCTTTCTTTCCTGGGCCAGAAGTTTCAGGGCTTCTTGCAAAAGTTTCGCCCCTTTCCTTTCCTGTTGGACCGATGCGCAGCTGAACAGGAGAATCGGCCCTTGAGAATTCACACCCAACAGCTGTCTGGCTTCTTTTTTCGGCATCGGCCGGAAAAGATCGGTGTTGAGGCCGTTGGGAATCCAATGAATTGGGAACCGATTCAGCAATGGGCTCTGCCGCGCCAGTTCACCCAACCATTTGGATGGGGTCACAATCACCAGGGAGGATTCTTTGTAGATCCTCTGTTTGACTCGCCACAAGGCGGCGGTGGTGTCCCGGTGCAACGCCGGGAATTCCAACAAGTGCGGGCACTGGCCGCAGCCGATTTTCCAGCGGTCGCATTCGTAGGAATAAGAACAATGGCCGGTCAGGGCCCACATGTCGGAAAGCCGCCAGACAACCGGCTTCAAGCGGCTTAGCGGACCCAGCGCCCGATGGCTCAGGTAGCCGCCGTGCGTGTTGAACACCTGAATCACATCCGCATCGCGCACCCATCGCGCGCTCGGCAGGAAAAAAGAGGAAGGATAAAAAAGGTATTGGCGGTCCGTCTGGTCCACCAAGCGGCCGCATAGTTTATCCAGTTGATGGAATGCTCCACCGATCACTCGCACATCCGGATCTGAAGTCTGCTTGTATCCGACCAGCATTCGGGAGCGGATGCCCCGGTCTCTCAAGCTCGTGTGCAGCCGGTACGCGGCGCGTCCTGACCCTCCGGCATTGTCCCATGTGCTCAGGTGAAGGACACTCAAAGGCGCTGCTGGACTCATTGAGCGATGTTCTGCCAGGTAAATGTCGGCGCCTGGGTGCAGCGTTCCTCGATGAAAACAAGATGCCAGAGTTGAAACATCAAAGCAGCCCAGATCTGCCAGGTGCAGTCGGCCCGTCCTTCCAGATGAGGGCGGACAAACCGGTCGTAAAATTCCGGCTGCAGGATTCCCTGCCGGCTGAGACGCTCTTTGGCCAAGAGCGTTTCTGCCAGCGGGCGCAGCTCTTGCCGAAGCCACAACTGGGCAGGAATCACGAACCCCCGCTTCCTGGCGGTGAGAAGTTCCGGCGGCAGAAGATCGCCGACCGCTTTTTTCAGCAGGTATTTCGGGTCGCGGCCTTGGGTTCGGACCTCCGCCGGGATTTGGAAAACCATCTCCACAAAGGGATGATCCAGAAAAGGAACGCGCGCTTCCAAAGAATGGGCCATGGAGAACCGGTCGGTCATGAACAGGAATTCATCCGCCAATTGGGTTTTAAAATCCACGTAGGCGATTCCATCCCGGACATTTCCTGCCTCGGAGTTTTCGTACAGGGTGTCCAACAATGCCGCGGTCTGGGGGGAGTTCGACGATCCGGCTGCCGCGAACACGAGTTCCCGCTTGGTAGCGTCTGGCAGATGGTACCAGCGGTTGAAGTAACGACGCATGGTTGGCCGCCCGGTGCCGCCGAACATTTTCCGCAGATACATCCCGATGCCGCCCAATGGATTCCCTTCGTACGTCATGAATTTCCCGTAATTGCCGAAAATCTCATCCCCGCCGGTGCCGGTCAAGCCGACGGTGACATCCCTGCGCATGAATTGGAACACCTTCCAGGAAGGAAGGCCTCCTCCGTAAGGCTCGTCCAGGGCCCAGACCATTTTCAGCAGATCGTTCAACAAATCGGTTGGCTCCATCACCAATTCATGATGGTCCGTGCCCCAGCGTTTGGCAACTTGGCGTGCCAGCGGAAGCTCGTTCCAGGCCTGTTCCTGCTCACCGGTGAAGCCGAGCGAGTAAGTCTTCACCTTGTAGCCCATCTCCCCCAGCAGGCCCACGATTGCGGAAGAATCAATCCCCCCAGACAAAGAGCAGCCCACCGGCACGTCGCTCAACATCCAGCGCCGGAGCGCTTCCTTAAGCCCGATTTGGATTCGCTCGACCCACTCCGCTTCGGTTCGCTGTTTCGGCGCATGAACATTGAGATCCCAGTAAGGGTGCGTTGTGAGACTCTGGGTGGTGAGGTCGTAAGTAAATTGGTGGGCTGGCGGCAGGCGCTTGATTCCCTGCAGGATGGAATTTTCTCCGGGCACGTAAAGAAGACTCATGTAATGGAACAGACTGTCCGGGTTAATCTGGCAGCGAACGCCCGGCAACTGCAACAGCCCCTTCAACTCCGAGGCGAAGGCCAGCCCATTGGGCTGTTCCATAAGGTAAAGAGGTTTGATCCCGAACCGGTCCCGGGCGCCGAACAACCGGCGGCGTTTTTTGTCATAGAGGACAAAGGCGAACATGCCGTTTAAATCCTCCAGCATCGCCTCCCCCTTGCGCTCGTATAAATGAAGCAGGACTTCCGTGTCGGAATGGGAGGATCGGAACCGGACCCCTTGGGCGGTGAGATTCTGGCGGAGTTCCGGCGCGTTGTAGATTTCCCCGTTGTGGACAATCCAGAGAGAGCCGTCTGCATTCGACATTGGCTGGCGCCCGCCCTCGGCATCCAGGATGCTTAAGCGCCGCATCGCCAGAAAAACGCCGGCTGCCGGGTCCTGGTATTCTCCGGAGTCGTCCGGTCCCCGATGGGTCAGAAGAGAATTCATCCGGCCGATGTCGCCGGAGCGGCCGGCTCCTACGAGACCGACAATTCCACACATCGGTCGGCCTCGAGGGACAGATAATCTTCCTGGGAGGGATTGGAGAACCAGGCGGCAAGGGCCTGCATGTCTGGGGCCTGAAGCCAATCCTCTTTGCTTGTGGCCCGGATCTGCGTTTGGATGGAGGCCTGAGCATCCTTGCGGTACTCCAAGGTGAATGTCTTGAGCCGAAACGGCCTCAACAGAAAAACCCCGTAGGCGAACCGCTCGGCCAACTCCTGCTGGGCCGGAGTCAGCCGAGGGATCTCCTGAATCTTCTCCAGGCGCTCCAGATATTCCCGACGGGAATTGGAATCCACGGTGAACCCTTTCCGGTCGTATCGGCCGGTCCCCGCCGTCAGGACAGGAGTGCCGAAGAGAGCCGCCTCAATCCCCACGGTTCCCCGCACGGTCACGCAATAATCCGTCCATTCAAATAGAGAATAGGTGTTGATGTCGCTGTCCGGGGGGAGGAGAACAATGTGCGGCGGCAGCGAGCCGAGGCGCTCTCGAATCACCCGGAGCTCGGCCGGCTCTCCACGGATACCATCCCGGATGTCTTTGACGATGTTGGCCGGGTGGATTTTCAGCAGCCAGTTGACCTGCCGGTTTTTGCAGGCCGCTTGCAGGGTTTCCACCAGCCATTCTTCGTAGCTGGAGAAAAGATCTTTCCCCCAGAAGAAGGTCCCATCCCAAAGAATGTGTGCATAGATGACAGCGGTCTTCTTGTGGGGGTCCAGATTCAATTTTCGGCGGATTTCCTCCGGCGGATGGAGCTTGGCTTGAAACTGCGTTCCCACCTCGCTGTACCAATCCCCGCTGGCGTAGGCCTGAAAAAGTTCCTCTCGGACCTTCTGCCGGTGCGATGGGGTCCAGGGCATCCGCTGCGCTTCCTGCCAGGAATCTTTAGACAACGAAACCGGATGTTCATCCTGAGTGGCCAGGCTGTAACGCTTGAGAATAACGGTGTTCCCTTTGTGGGCGGCGTTCCAGGTGATCGCTGGGATTCCTTGTGAAAGGCACTGATCAAACAGCTCCCCTTGCGGCGTGTATCCTCGATCCACAAAAAGGGCCAGGTTCGGCCGGACTTCCTGAAGAATGCGCGATCCTGCCGCGGCCTGTGTCAGCGCGGATGAAAGATACTCGGTGATGATCCGGCGGTCCGGCTCCTGCGTGGGGTCAAGTGTGCCGACCCGAAGATTCCGGAAGGCGGTGGAAGCGGCGGTCCGTCCGACGCGGGCGCCGTTGAATGTCAGCGCCAGAAGGTCATCAAAAGAGTGAACCGGTTTGAGCAACCGTTGCAGGACCGCTCGGTCCACCGGCCCAACAAATTGATCCCAGAACAAAATTCGGCGGATGCCGGCCAGCCGATAATAAAAGATCATCCAGCGGTCTCTCCGGGTCAGGACAACCGGCTCGAACCCGGCCATCTCCAGCCCCTTAATGAATCCCAGCTCCGCCTGCACTCCGGCTGGAAACCCAACGCTCACCACCAAAGCGGTTTTTGAAGAGCCGGAGCCGATCAGCCGGTGACTCAGCGCCTCTGCATAAGCGGCCTGAAATTCCTGAAATTGTCTCCCGGCCACTGCTTCCCTTTCCCGGAAGCTCGGGACGCACGCCATCTTCACCCATCGGCGCACTTCCCACGCCACCGGCAAAAACCCCGTTCTCTGAAGCAGCTCCCTATCCTTCATCTGTCACCCATAGGTTCGGAGAAATAACTTTTTCATGGATCTCCCCTTGGTATCCGATACGGTTATCGCTCTCAGCATCAATAAACGAAAGAGATTGAGTGCGTATTTTCTCTTGTTCTTGATAAAAGATTGTAAGCTTCTCTGGTAATCGAGGAAGAATAAGCTGACTCACGCTAATACTTCCAAAAATAGGTCAAACATGGCGGAGTAAGCTGGCGAAAAATCTTGGACCATTGCTTACCAATGCAAACCCCACTATGCACGAATTGCGTCAACCGCTGTAAGGATTAACTTTTGAGAATGCGCCCAATCCAAGAGAAGGGGCACTTCTTTACCATCGTATCTGCTGACCACATCAGAAAATTCTACACCATAGATTAGCTTGTATAACTCGCGAAGCATATCCCACAAGTAACTCAAGCCCTGGTATAACTTAGCTCCCTTGATCCCTGCTTGAGCCCAAATCTCGGGTGGATTCATAACGGCCTTTTTATCGATATGAAAATGTGTTTTATCCCGAACGATTTTCAGTTTAGCAGCCAAACCCATCAAGAAATCTATCTTGGCTTGAGAATAACTGCCCAGATTCTGAACCTCCTTTGGGATCTTCTTTTGGATAGCCCAAAAGGTCGCGCTATCTTCGTTGAAGTCCAAGACTTTAATCGCATGTGGGGTGTACCCCGTGGTTTGGACAGTTTTAAGGCCTTGTTAAGGTAGTAGATGTTGACGTTACGTCGTCCCGCGATTTTTTT